>ENA-ORRQ01001022-ORRQ01001022.1-human-gut-metagenome-genome-assembly--contig:-NODE-1022-length-23596-cov-6.669130_pt1 | contig 23596 bp, 16 predicted proteins | sample MGYA00242177_ERZ509138 | MGnify/ENA primary metagenome ERZ509138 (study PRJEB26280, sample SAMEA2338628) | human gut metagenome | biome: human gut; feature: human-associated habitat; material: faeces... | reverse complement strand
ACAAGATTGAAACCACACTGTCTGAATTGGAGTCAAAGATTGGCGACAAGGGTGTGACCAGTGTGACTTTCGACGAAAAGACAGGTGTATTGACTGTAGTTGACGGTACGGGTACAAAAACGTATACCATTAAAACAACAGCTCCTGATGTAGACGAACTAACCATTACTATTGAAGGCAAAGACCTTAAAGTAGACGGAAAAGTGATAGGTCAGGTAGGTGACACAGTCGCAGTGAAAAACGGTGAGTTGACAATCAATGGTACAGCTACCGGCATCAAGGTTGGTCAATATGCTATTTTGGACAATCAAAGCGCAGGTACTGTAACCATCACTCTGCCCGATGCAGACGGCAAATTGCAAACTGTTGAGTTGATGAAAGCATCTGCTGCATTGACTTCTGTACAGTTCCAAAAAGAAAATCCTGATTTCGTTGATATTGAAGGAACTGCCACTGCATTTCAGTGGGGTATTGCCCGTATCGCATTCCCTAACTGGGGAGGTAAAAAAGGTGCTATCACCAGAAATCAGTTGATGGTAGGTCAGACTAACGTCGTAAAGGTTCAGGTTACTCCTGCCGGCTATGACTTAGGAGCACAGACACTGACTTTGGTCGATTCAAGAGGCAATGTAGCTCCGGCAAATATAACTGCTGTTGCAAACAACAGATTAATGTCTCGTGCTGCATCGGCTAACGGCAGCTGGGATTTGTCTATCGAAATGACAGACGACGTTACTACAACCAACATTGCAAAGATATTCGATTACGATCCTGTTACCGGTACCGGACATATGGCATACACATTATGTGTAAACGGTATTCCTTATACTACTTATGAATTGGCTGTTAAACCCGACGATAATAAGTCTTCTGTTTCCGCAGCCATTACAGGTCTAACCGATGCTGATATAAAATATGTAGCAGCAGACGGACGAGTAGCAAATTTATCATCTGGTAAATTCCCCACCGGAAGCACCGAACTGTTTATCGAAGAGAATGATTTGTATGATTCATACATCACTTTTGAAGGTACAAACAAATCTTTGGCAGAACAATACGGAATCACTGTTGACGGTATGACTATCAATGTTCCTGCTTCTGCTACAGGTGTAACTATCAAGGGTATTGTACATACAATGGCTATCAACGGTTACGAATCTGCAATTACCGACAACGAAGTTACATTCAATATCATCGGTAGCACAGTAACTGCTCAGAGTATCGCTGCTACAACCCATCAGATTGCACCCGCCGCAACTGCTGCCGATGTTCTGAAAAAAGTACGCATCGATTTAGGTGATGTATTCAAGAATATTCCTGCCGCAACTCGTGAAGCAGCACGTGAAACAGCTCAGTTCTATGTAGTAGAAGAAAAGAGTCAGACCGGCTTCTTGATAGGAGATAATACTGCATTGAGTAACTCTACTTACAATAAGTTCAATACTGTTTCATATCTGAAAGCTGACGAAACACAATGGGCAGATAATACAGACGATATTCTTGACTTGCGTTATATTGATTTGGAAGTAGCAGGTAAAGTAGCTGCTGATGCTCAACCGGGTGACTATCAATTGTCATTTGTTGTAATGGATGAGAATTATGTAACAGGTAGCGGAAATATCAAAGGCAATGAAATCATCAAGATTAATATGCCGGTTAATGTGACTGTTCCTTCATTCGCTGATATGTTTGAAAAGACTGCTACCGAATGGAACACTGCCAAGACTGAATTCAATGCTAGAATTTATGTTGAACCTACCAATGATGCTCAACTGAGATTTGGCGAAGCCTTTAATAAGACTGCCAACTATGCAGATGCAGAGTATTCACAAGTTGTGTATGACGTGAAATATATTGATTCTAAATCTCCGATAGCTACCTCAAGTAATGTTGAACTTTCAACAGAGAACGGAATAGCAAGAATCAGCGGCAGAGGAGGATTAGCAATTCTGGATAAGACAGTGGTATACAATGCTACAGGAGATGCTCTGAAAGAAAATACGTTCGCAAACATGACAGCATATTATCCGTTGTTCTATCAGGCTCAAATTTCTGATCTAAACTCAACCTTGACTAATGATGAGTTCGATGCTTTGCAGGAAGCATTTACAGTAGCATCTGATTCTTATACATCGAAACTTGTTACTCCTCTTGCAGGTGTAGCTATCAGTACCGGTGATATTGTTCTTAATGCAGCCGGAGAAGCAGCGCTTTCACTTAAATTGGGTACATCAACTGTAGCTGTAAACAACACTAACATTACTAGTGGAGCAACAGCAGCACTAACCAACTCTAATGGCGCCAGCTATACTCTTGATACTGCAGCTCCTAGTGGCAATGTAGTAAAAGCTGAATTTACAATTGAATCCGGTGCAACCGTAGCTTTGACAGCTACTGGTATTAAAGTTACCGGTTTGACAGGTATGTCAACATTAAAAGTTACTTTGACTGACGCTACAGGCATTGTCTATACATCTACCGTACAGATTCAACCCGCCAAATAATGAAGTAGTATAAACCCTACTTATAAATAACTCAAAAGACCGCCTCAATCACTGTGTTGGGACGGTCTTTTTCAATATTCCACACCTTTAACAAACATTGCCAATCTTATTTTCTGCCCTCTTTTATGCCTTATTTAACTACTCAAAAACAGATAATCTTCTAAATAATTGAATAGCAAAGAGAAAATCACTAAATTTGTCGCATCAATTGAAATTACGTAATTATCATTTTAAAATGAAGGAAGAATTCGAGCTAATCGCCAAGACTTTCCAGGGACTGGAAGAGGTTCTGGCAAAAGAACTCACCGAGCTGGGAGCCAGCAATATAGAAATAGGAAGACGCATGGTATCTTTTACCGGCGATAAGGAGATGATGTATAAGGCTAACTTCTATCTGCGTACAGCCATCCGTATCCTGAAACCCATTAAACACTTTGAAGCCAAAAATGCTGATGAAGTGTACGAAGCTATTAAATCCATCGCATGGGAAGAGTATTTAGACACCAACAAGAGCTTTGCAGTAGATGCAGTAGTATTCTCGAATGAATTCCGCCATTCAAAGTTCGTAGCCTATAAGGTGAAAGACGCCATCGTAGACTACTTCCGCGAGAAGAACGGCGAACGCCCTTCCATACGCATCAATAACCCTGATGTAGCACTGAACATACACATTGCCGAAGACAAATGTACTTTGTCACTCGATAGTTCCGGCGAATCATTACATCGCCGCGGTTATCGCCAGGAGGCAGTAGAAGCTCCGTTGAACGAAGTACTGGCAGCCGGTATGATTTTAATGACCGGCTGGAGAGGCGAATGTGACCTGATAGACCCGATGTGCGGTTCGGGAACTATTCCTATCGAAGCAGCCTTGATTGCACGTAATATCGCTCCGGGCGTATTCCGCAAAGAATTTGCTTTCGAAAAATGGAATGACTTCGACCAAGAATTATTCGATACGATTTATAACGATGATTCACAAGAACGTGAATTCACACACAAAGTATACGGATATGACAATAACCCGAAAGCCAATGAAATTGCAACACATAATGTGAAAGCAGCAGGACTGAGCAAAGAGGTAATCTTAAAAATACAACCGTTCCAGCAATTCGAACAACCGAAAGAAAAGAGTATTATCATCACCAACCCTCCTTACGGTGAACGTATTTCGACAAACGATTTATTAGGTTTATACCAAATGATTGGCGAACGACTGAAACATGCATTTGCCGGAAATGATGCATGGATATTGAGTTATCGTGAAGAATGCTTCGACCAGATCGGATTGAAACCATCAGTCAAAGTACCGCTGTTTAATGGTGCTTTGGAATGTGAATTCCGCAAATATCAATTGTTTGACGGCAAATATAAAGAGTTCCGCACTGAAAATAAAGACAGAGATTTCAAACCACGACGCGAAGATACTCGTCCCCGTCGCAACAGTGAAAGAGTGGAATACGGAGAACGGCGCGAACGACGCAACTTTGACGACAAACGCGAAGGACGTGGAGATTTCAAGAACAGAGACAGAAAAGACAGAGGAAACGAAGAAAGAAAAGAATTCAAACCACGCTTTAAAAGAGAGGAAAAATAGTAAAAAAATAACCGACCTGAGATTCTGATTCAGAAATTCAGGTTGGGGAAAAATAAGAAGCTATGAAGAATATTATACTAAAAAGTCTACTTATATTAATGACATCATGTATCTCTACTATGAATGTTATAGCGCAAGATAAGAAAAGTTTTACTCTCGAAGATTTGATGCCGGGAGGAAACAATTATTTCAATCTGCAACCCAAGAATCTGCATGGACTGAAATGGTGGGGAGACGTATGTGTCAACGCCGACATAGAAGAGGTAAAAGCGGTGAACCCGACCAACGGAAAAGAGACTGTTCTCTTCACCTTACAAGACACAAATGACTTACTGGCAGCCAAGGAACTGGGAAAGATGAATCATTTATACAATGTATCTTTTCCATATGCCGAAAAGTGGATGCTGGTAAACACATCTACCCACAAAGTGCTGATTGACTGTGACAAAAAAGAAATAATATGGAGCCAGCCCATCGCTGCCAAAGCAGCCAACCAAGACTGGAACAAAGACAGCCGTTCGCTGGCTTATACCATTGCCAATAATTTGTTTGTAACCACAGCAGACGGTAAAACCCACCAAGTAACCGATGAACCCAAAGGCATCGTATGCGGTCAAAGTGTACACCGTCAGGAATTCGGTATTTATAAAGGTACATTCTGGAGTCCGAAAGGAAACCTGCTCGCTTTTTACCGCATGGATGAAACAATGGTAACGGATTACCCGCAAGTGAATACCACTACCCGTATCGCCACCCTCGAACCGGACAAGTATCCGATGGCAGGAATGACCAGCCATAAAGTTACCGTGGGAGTTTACAATCCTGCAACCGAAAAAACTGTTTACCTGAAAGCCGGTGACCCGACCGACCGCTATTTCACTAACATCAGCTGGAGCCCGGACGAAAAAAGCGTTTATGTGATAGAATTGAACCGTGACCAAAATCATGCAGAACTAGTGCGGTACAATGCAGAAAACGGAGAAAAAGATGCCGTGCTCTATGTGGAAGAACATCCCAAATATGTAGAGCCGCAACATATACTCACGTTCCTACCCTGGGATGAAACAAAATTTCTCTACCAAAGCCAACGTGACGGATATAACCATCTGTATCTGATGGATACACAATTGAAAGCAGAACCGACCTCATTCCGTACCGAAACAGATGGAACTTGTTATGAATATACTCATGTGAAGCAACTCACCCAAGGCACATGGTTAGTGAAAAACATTTTAGGTTTTAACCCTAAAGCCAAAGAAATCATCATCATGAGCACTGAGGTTTCTCCGTTACAGAGCAACGCATACGCCGTGAATGTAAAAACCGGAAAGCGCCGTCTCATCGGAAATAAGGATGGGATGCACAATGTACAACTGTCGGCAAGCGGTAAATATGTGATAGACAACTATACTTCTTCCACAGTCCCTCGTAATATCGACATTGTTCCTACTTCGGGTAAAGGAAAAAATATCAATTTGCTGACTGCTGCCAATCCGATGGATGCTTACAATATGCCCGAAATCACCCTTGGCACCATTAAAGCGGCCGACGGCAAGACAGATCTTTATTATCGTTTGATAAAACCGGTAAACTATGACCCCAACAAGAAATATCCGGCAGTCATCTATGTTTATGGCGGTCCTCATGCACAGATGATACACAATGTACGCAACTATGGTGCAGGAGGATGGGATATTTACATGGCCCAGCTGGGTTATGTAATGCTGACTGTCGACAGCCGCGGCAGTGACAATCGCGGACTGGAGTTTGAGAACTGCACCTTCCGCCAATTGGGTACAGAAGAAATGAAAGATCAGGTAAAAGGAGTGGAATTTCTGAAATCACTCGGTTATGTAGACGAAAACCGCATCGGTGTACATGGTTGGAGCTTCGGCGGCTTCATGACCACCAATCTCATGCTGACCTATAATGATATCTTTAAGGTAGGTGTAGCCGGTGGTCCGGTTATCGATTGGGGGTATTATGAAGTAATGTATGGCGAACGCTATATGGACAGTCCGCTCAGCAACCCGGAAGGCTATAATAAAGCAAATCTGAAATTGAGAGCCGGCGACCTGAAGGGACGGCTGATGCTGATTCATGGTGGTGAAGACCCCACCTGTGTACCACAACACAGCTACACCTTCCTGCGTGCATGCATTGATGCAGGTACACATCCCGACTTCTTCATCTACCCGGAAGACGGACACAATATGTTCGGCCGTGACCGTGTTCACTTATACGAACACATCACCCGCTATTTTGAAGACCATCTAAAATAATAAATTCAATATCAGAATATGAAACTGTTACTATTAGGCTCAGGCGGACGCGAACACGCCCTGGCATGGAAGATTGCCCAAAGCCCCAAGATTGAGAAACTGTATATAGCTCCGGGAAATGCCGGAACAAGCGAGGTAGGCGAAAATGTAGCTATCAAAGCCGACGACTTTGCAGCCATCAAAGAGTTTGTAGTAAAAAACGATATAAACATGGTAGTGGTAGGTCCCGAAGACCCACTGGTCAAAGGAATATACGATTACTTCAAGAACGACGAAGCACTGAAAAACGTACCTGTTATCGGTCCGTCAAAGGCAGGTGCCGTACTGGAAGGAAGCAAAGAATTTGCAAAAGGATTCATGCAGCGTCATCACATTCCGACTGCCGGTTATAAGAGCATTACTGCCGCTAATCTGGAAGAAGGTTTGGCATTTCTCGAAACACTGGAAGCTCCGTATGTACTGAAAGCCGACGGACTGTGTGCAGGCAAGGGGGTATTGATTCTGCCTACACTGGAAGAAGCCAAGAAAGAATTAAAAGAAATGCTGAGCGGTATGTTCGGTGATGCTTCCGCCACTGTAGTCATTGAAGAGTTTCTGAGTGGCATCGAATGTTCCGTATTCGTTCTGACAGACGGAAAGAACTACAAGATTCTGCCCGAAGCAAAGGACTACAAACGCATAGGTGAAGGCGACAAAGGTTTGAATACCGGTGGCATGGGTAGCATTTCTCCTGTTCCGTTTGCCGATAAGGAATGGATGCAAAAGGTAGAAGACCGCATCATCCGTCCCACTGTGGAAGGACTGGCTGCCGAAGGCATCGAATACAAAGGTTTCATCTTCTTCGGTCTTATCAATGTAAAAGGTGAACCGATGGTGATTGAATACAATGTCCGCATGGGCGACCCTGAAACAGAAAGCGTGATGCTTCGCATCAAGAGTGATTTGGTAGAACTCTTTGAAGGAGTGGCTGCCGGCAACCTGAATGAGAAGACATTGGAAATAGACCCGCGTTCTGCCGTATGTGTCATGCTGGTATCGGGCGGATATCCCGAGCACTACGACAAAGGCTTTGCCATCAACGGGCTGGATGCTGTTGAAGACAGTATCGTATTTCATGCCGGAACCGCATTGAAAGACGGAAAGGTAGTAACTAGCGGCGGACGTGTCATTGCAGTCAGCTCATACGGTGCCGATAAATCAGAGGCATTGGCCCGGTCTTTTGCCAATGCCAAGAAGATTGATTTCGAAAAGAAGTATTTCCGCTCGGATATCGGATTCGACCTTTAATGGTGTCATAGTTGAAAAGATAATGCATGACAGGCTATAATAAACTCCAGACAGAGATAGCGACGGGAAGGTTAACCCTTCCCGTTGTTATCCTTATATGCCTGTTTTTATGGGGAGCCAGCATTCATTCATGGAATGAATTGATTAGTTTTATATCGTGTGCATTGACCGGATACATGATGATTGAAATAAATACAGCCTTCACCCTGATACGAACCCGGACGATGCTGCACGTCAGCCTGTTTGGGTTTATCATATCGGCATGTATGTTTCTTCATCCATTCCATATCTCCAATCTCGTTCCACCGGCATTTATCATTGCTCTGTTCCAATTATTCCGCAGCTACGAATCCGGACAGGCATCGGGGAACATCTTTCATTCCTTTTTCTTTATCGGACTCGGTAGTCTGGCTTTTCCACAACTATTGTATTTCGCTCCTTTGTTCTATATCAGTATGATCAGTTTTCGTTCTTTGTCGGCAAAAACATTCTTTGCCGGACTGGTTGGGCTGATAGTTCCCTATTGGTTTCTCTTCGGCTATGCCTTTTATAACGGTAAAATAGAACTGTTTTACAGCCCATTGCAGTCATTAATACAATTCCAGCCTATCCACTATACCGGTTTTACTCCCGATCAAATTATTTCGTGGGGAGGCATTACATTGATATCACTGACATGCAGCGTGCACTATTTTATAGTTTCCTATTTAGACAAGACGCGTACACGTTTATTCCTCTCATTTCTGATAGCCGTCGAAGCATGGATTTATGCACTAGGTTTGTTACAACCTCAGCACTTCAATGTGTTGTTGCAATTACAAATCATTATGATGTCCATTTTAACAGGACATTTATTTACTTTAACCCGTAATCGCTTTTCCGGCATCTTTTTCATCATTACATTTGTTACCTTAATAACATTAGCTATTTATAATTTATGGATGCAATTCTTCAATTCCTGATAGACTGGGGGTATTGGGGGCTATTTCTCGGCTCTTTTATTGCCGGCAGTGTTCTTCCTTTCAGTTCGGAAGCTGTACTGGCAGCTTGTGTCGGTCCGCTGGGACTGGACCCGGTAATAAGTATTGCCGCAGCCACAGCCGGAAACGTATCCGGAGGCATGACCTGCTACTGGATGGGACATTTGGGTAACATGGAATGGATAGAGAAATATTTCCATGTCAAAAAAGAAAAAATGGACCGTGCCGAGAAGTTCGTACACGGACGGGGAGCATGGATGGCATTCTTTGCTTTTATCCCCATTTTGGGAAGTGCCATTTCCATCGTACTGGGCATGATGCGTGCCAATATATGGATTGTCATTCTGGCCATGACAATCGGAAAGGTACTTCGATATGCATTGTTGGTTTGGGGAGTGCTGGAAGCCTCCGCTTTAATGAAGTAATTTTATGAAACTGGAACAGACAGCAGACGGCAGTTATACACTCTATGTACCTGAGCTGGATGAGCATTATCATTCGGTAAAAGGAGCATTGACGGAGTCACAGCATATATTCATCGAAATGGGACTGAAGCATTCTCCGGTTGCCGAACCGCGTATTCTCGAAATAGGACTGGGCACAGGCCTGAATGCTTTCCTCACCCTGCTTACCGCAGAAGAGATTCGGAAGAAAGTATATTATACAGGCATCGAACGGTATCCGCTAAGCGAAGATACCGTACATAAATTGAATTATCCCGGCCTCATAGGAAAAGGACACGAAGACGATTACTACGCCATTCACCGTGCCGGATGGGAAACGGACGAGGTACTCTCTCCGTGGTTCACACTCCATAAGATAGAAGGGGATTTTACCCGCCTTTTTCATTCGGAAGAAGCAAGACAGACCTCTCTATCCGGTTATGACATTATCTATTTTGATGCGTTTGCACCCGAAAAGCAGCCGGAAATGTGGGAACTGTCTCTATTCAACTCTCTATATGAAATATTAAACAAAGGAGGTATCCTGACCACCTACTGCGCCAAAGGGATAGTAAGAAGAATGTTGCAGGCAGCCGGGTTTACAGTGGAACGTCTTCCGGGACCTCCGGGTGGAAAACGTGAAATATTACGTGCCACCAAATAAACGCTCAATAAATGAAAATATGAAACGAATCGTTCTCTTTCTCGTCACTCTGCTTTGCCTGAGTGCTTGCGGCTCCAAGCAGCAACAGTCCGGCAAAGAGACATTAACCGTTACACTCGAGCCGTTGCGATACTTCACGGAAGTCATTGCCGGAGATAAATATAATGTAGTCAGTATGGTTCCTAAGGGCAGCAGCCCGGAGACTTACGACCCTACTCCGCAACAGTTGGTCAATCTGGACAAAAGTACTGCCTACTTACGCATCGGTTACATTGGATTCGAACAAGCATGGATGGATAAATTGACTTCCAACGCCCCGCACCTCAAGGTATTCGATACTTCTAAAGGTATAGACCCTATCTATGAGGAAGAACACAACCATGGTGACCATCATCATGGAGGAGGTATCGAGCCACACATTTGGAACTCAACCCGGAATGCTGCTATAATAGCTGATAACATCTATGCTGCCCTGTGCCGGTTGGACAGTACCAATGCACCCTATTACAAACATCGTCTGGATAGTTTGCAAGGCATTATCACCCGGACAGACAATGAACTTCGCGGACTACTGCAACATGCAGATACCACTTTTCTTATTTATCACCCGGCATTAAGCTATTTCGCCCGCGATTACGGATTAAAACAAATCAGCATCGAAGAAGGAGGAAAAGAGCCCTCGCCTGCTCATCTCAAAAATTTAATCGAGACCTGCCGCCGTGACAATGCTCACGTCATCTTTGTACAGCAGGAGTTTGATACGCGTAACGCCAAATTGATAGCCGATGAACTGGGAGTAGATGTCATCCCGATTAATCCGCTGAGCTATGATTGGCAGGAAGAAATGATAAATATAGCAAAGGCCCTTACCAAATAAAAGTGCTTATGACAAACCATCCTATTATACAACTAAACGATATCTCTGCCGCTTATGATGGAAAGACCGTACTCAGCCGTGTCAACCTGAACGTATATGAGCATGATTTTCTAGGTGTTATCGGCCCTAACGGAGGCGGAAAAACGACACTGATTAAATTAATCCTTGGACTGCTGAAACCGGTATCAGGCACCATCCGTTTTTATAAGAACGGCAAAGAAGTGCCGGAAATAACCATGGGATACCTGCCTCAGTACAACAGCATTGATAAGAAGTTTCCTATCTCGGTATACGAAGTTGTATTGTCCGGACTCAGCAAACAGAAATCATTGTTGCACCGCTATTCCCCGGAACAGCATGAACAGGTCAGGAGAATCATTTCCCGCATGGGACTGGAGGGACTGGAAGGACGTGCTATCGGTGAGCTGAGTGGCGGACAACTGCAACGGGCACTTCTGGGACGGGCACTTGTATCCAACCCGGAAGTGGTGATACTGGACGAACCTAACACATACATAGACAAACGCTTTGAAGCAAAATTATACTCTTTGCTGGAAGAAATCAATAAAGAACGGGCGATTATCCTGGTAAGCCACGATATCGGCACTGTCTTGCAGAACGTGAAGACAATAGCCTGTGTCAACGAAACACTGGATTATCACCCCGATACAGAAGTTCCCACCGAATGGCTGGAAGAGCACTTCGGATGCCCCATTGAACTGTTGGGACACGGCAATTTCCCCCATCGCATACTGAAATGTCACTGCCACGAAGACGGGCAGACTGAAAACAAAGATAAATAATTATCTACCGTAAGAGGCTGACCCCAAAAGTATATTGCACTCAGAATGACAGAATGAGCTGCCAAACTTTTCAGCCGGCCTCCTACAGTGGATAATTATGTTTATCACATCTTTACTTTCGTCTTCAAACGGATATCCTTGGAAGAAGCACCTACCCATATCTCAAACTCCCCGGATTCAAACACCCAGTCGGATTTCTTCTCACTGAAATACTGAAAAGCATCTCTGTCCAATGTCACCGAAACATGCTTTGTCTCGCCGGGACGAAGGAATACTTTTTGGAAACCTTTCAACTCCTTCAACGGACGTGCTTCCTTCGAAGCAATATCACGCACATATACCTGAGCCACTTCCGCTCCTTCATAGCCTCCCGTATTCGTTATATTGAAAGAGAGTGCAACCGACTTGTTCTTCTTGTCTATTTCCGTCAACTGCAAATCCGAATACTCGAACGAAGTATAAGACAAACCGTATCCAAACGGATAAAGCGGCTCAACCTGTTTCCGGTCATATCCACGATAACCCACGAATATTCCTTCATTATAATACACCTTCCGTTCTTTACGTGTCTCATCATAATTGCCACAAGCCGGAGAATCTTCCCATCTCTTTTCTATGGTAAAAGGCAACTTGGCTGAAGGAACCACCTTTCCCGACAGCATTTCGGCAAACGCTCGTCCTCCTGCCTGTCCCGGATACAGCAAATGCACCACTGCCTTTACCCGGTCAATCCACGGGCTCATTCTCACACCGCCTCCGGCATGCAGGCTGACAATAAGATTCGGATTTACCTCAGCCAGTTGATTTATCAATATATCCTGACCGTAAGGCAGTTCAAACGGACGGTCACGTCCTTCCAACTCAATGCTGCCGTCCAGACCGCCACAGAATATCACCACATCTGCCTGACGTGCCAACCGCAAAGCTTCCGAAAAATCAAGATTGCCTTTATAATCATATCCCAAACGAATCTCTGCCGGCAAACTTCGCTGGTTAAGGTATTCCAACTTCACATGCAGCCGTGCCCCCTTCTGACCGTCCACTGCCACTTGCCTGCAATCAAAAGACTGAGAAGCAGAGGCATCCAAGCACAACTTTCCGTCAATCCACAAACGGTATCCTCCTTGTGCGTCAACAAAGAACAGAAGACTGTCATTCCGTTCCACGGGAACATAGCCTTCCCATTCCACACGATAATCCTCGCCCAAACCTTCCTTCGGAGTTCCCCACCAAGAGAAATCCACATGCCGATCGATTCTTTCCATCACCGGCTCCTTGTCCGAACTTTTTGCAGAGACAGAAGACGAAACAGCAGAAACACCATTATGACTATCTTCCGTTCTTCCCGCCGCCTTCGCCTGTTGCTGCATCAGCTTATCGGGCAAAGCACTGCCGTCGCCTTGCCCCATTTTATAATATTTTGCTCTCAGTCCTTGTTTTCCATCCTCGGTATAAAACTTAGCAGAACGGAACAATCTCGGCTTATATGCATTGGATATTCCTTCCGCATACCACACTTCCGCATCGGGATATTCCGCCTCTATCCCTTGCAGAACAGAAGTAACATGCCAAGGATGTACCTTAGAACTGCCACCACCCCCATAAGTAGTGCCGTTTACATTATTCTGCCTGTCCGTCACCAGGTTATAACAAGCATTGGGTCCGATTACTGCAATCTTAGTCACCCGCTTCAACGGCAACAGGTTATCTTCATTCTTCAGAAGAATCATTCCCTCCTTGGCTGCCTCGTATGCCATTCGGTTGGCTTTCGGGTTATAAACAGGAATAGTCGTATCCAACTGCGGGCGGTCAAAAAATCCCATTTCGATGCAGGTTCCGTAAATCCTCCGTACCTTCTCGTTAATAGTCTCCTCCGTCACCACTCCCTGTTCAATGAGAGGTAACAATTTCTCTCTGACAAACCAGTCGTTACTGCCCATCTCAAGGTCAAGTCCATGGTTGGCAGCCTTGTCTGCCGAATAGGTACATGCCCAGTCGGACATCAGCATTCCTTTAAATCCCCATTCCTTCTTCAATATATCGATAAGATATTTATTTTCCGTACAATATACGCCGTTCAACAAGTTATAGCCGGTCATCACAGCTTTCACCCCCGCCTTTTGCACTGCTGCCTTAAATGCCGGCAAGTATATCTCTCGCAACGCACGCTCGGACACTTCCGAACTGACCCTATAACGGTCGTACTCCTGGTCATTGGCTGCAAAATGTTTCACGGTGGCTATCACACCCCTTTCCTGCACCCCCTTGATGAAAGGAACAACCATCTCCGAAGACAGATAAGGGTCTTCACCCATGTATTCAAAGTTCCGGGCCCCCTTTGAAGCTCTGTAAGTGTTCACTCCCGGCGCCAAAAGGAAGTGAATGCCCCGGGCACGCCATTCCTGTCCGTAGCAGTCGCCTACCCGGGCTGCCAAGTCCCTATTCCATGATGCCGCCAAAGACAATGCCGACGGAAAGGCTGTCGCCTTGCCGAACAATCCCCATGAAGCAAGCCCCAAAGGTCCGTCCGCCAGTTTGAAAGCAGGTATACCCAATCGTTCGCAAGGATGAAGATAGAAATCCTGATAACCTGCCAACAAGTCTATCTTTTCTTCCAGTGTCATCCGACGGACTAAATCTTCCACTCTCTCCTCCACCGGCAAGTCTGCCCGGCGGAAAGGATAATCCTGAGCACTTATCTTCCATACAGAAGTACATAACAAAATGCAACAAGCGACAATTACTCTATTCATGAAATTCATATTCTTTAGATTTAATAAGTGAGGCGAAATTACAAAAAAAACTCTAAGACTGACAGTCGTAACACTAAATAACAGACATTCAGACGGTAAATAACTATTTCTTTACTATCTTTGTGCCCATCGAATGTTAACGAAACAAATATAATTTCATGAAACAGTACAAATTAGTAAACAATCTGGTTGGTTGGGTTACTTTTGTCATCGCAGCAATTACCTATTGCATGACTATTGAACCGACTGCCAGCTTCTGGGATTGCCCGGAATTTATCACTACCGGCTACAAACTTGAGGTAGGACACCCCCCCGGCGCACCTTTCTTTATGCTTACCGCCAACTTATTCAGCCAGTTCACAAGCGACCCCGGCCAAGTGGCCCGGATGGTAAACACCATGAGTGCCCTGATGAGTGCGGCGTGTATCTTATTCCTGTTTTGGAGTATCACACACCTCGTAAAAAAACTGGTATGCCCCGACGATAACGAAATGACATTGGGCAAACTCATTACTATAATGGGTTCGGGTCTTGTGGGAGCTTTGGCTTACACATGGAGCGACACCTTCTGGTTCAGTGCCGTAGAAGGTGAAGTATATGCCTATTCCAGCCTGTTCACAGCAGTGGTATTCTGGCTTATCCTGAAGTGGGAAAGCGTGGCAAACGAACCTCACAGTGACCGTTGGCTCATTCTGATAGCCTATCTGACAGGACTTTCCATTGGTGTGCACTTGCTTAACTTACTGTGTATCCCCGCCATTGTATTGGTTTACTATTACAAAAAGAACCCCGATGCCAACCTGAAAGGCAGCCTGCTTGCCTTAGCCGGCTCGATGGTGCTGGTGGCTGCTGTGCTTTATGGCATCGTACCGGGCGTAGTGAAAGTGGGCGGATGGTTTGAACTACTGTTTGTCAACGGATTAGGAATGCCTTTCAACAGCGGATTGATTGTTTACATCATCCTGTTGGCCGCCTCCATCATTTGGGGAGTATATGAAAGTTATGTGGAAAAGAGCCGCAAACGCATGAACATCTCCTTCCTTGTCACCATTGCCATGCTGGGCATCCCATTCTACGGACACGGATGGAGCAGCACGTTCATCGGCATCATTGTCTTGGCAGCATTAGGTATCTACCTGTTTGCCAAGCTGGACAAAAAATACCAAATCAGTGCACGCACGCTCAATACCTCTTTGCTTTGCATCATGATGATTATGGTAGGTTATTCATCCTACGCGCTCATCGTGATTCGTTCCACAGCCAATACACCGATGGATCAGAACTCACCGGAAGATATCTTCACGCTGGGTGAATATCTTGGCCGCGAACAATACGGAACCCGTCCTTTGTTCTACGGACAGGCCTACACCTCAAAACCGGCACTGAAGGAAGTGGACGGCGGATGCGTGTATGATGTGACAGAAGGAGCTCCGGTATATCAACGGAAAGAAAAAGCTACTCCCGACGAAAAAGACAGCTACGAAGTGGTTCGTCATAAAACAGAATATAAATATGCACAGAATATGCTGTTCCCGCGTATGTACAGTGATGCACCCGGTCACCCGCAAGCCTACGAAGACTGGCTGGGCGGCGTGGAAGGTACACAAGTGCCTTACGACCAATGCGGACAGATGATGATGGTAAAGGTTCCTACCCAATGGGAGAACATCAAGTTCTTTTTCTCTTATCAAGTGAACTTCATGTATTGGAGATACTTTATGTGGAACTTTGCCGGACGTCAGAATGACATTCAGGGACAAGGAGAAATAGAACACGGAAACTGGATTACCGGCATTCCGGTCATTGATAAATTCCTGGTAGGTGACCAAAGCCTGCTCCCCTCCGACCTGAAGAACAATAAAGGGCATAATGTATTCTACTGTCTGCCTCTTTTACTCGGACTTATCGGTCTGTTCTGGCAGGCTTACAAGGTGAGACGCATCACCACACCGGACGGAAAAATAATCTATGAACCGATTGGTATCCAACAGTTCTGGATTGTATTCTTCCTGTTCTTTATGACCGGTCTTGCCATTGTGCTTTACCTGAACCAGACACCTCTTCAACCCCGTGAACGCGACTATGCTTATGCCGGTTCGTTCTATGCTTTCGCAATCTGGATTGGTATGGGTGTGGCAGGTATCTCAGAATGGTTACAGAAGAAAATCGGTGAAAAACCGGCATCCGTTCTTGCAACAGTTGTTTGCCTGTTGGTTCCCATCCAAATGGTAAGCCAGACTTGGGATGACCACGACCGCAGCAACCGCTATGTGGCACGCGACTTCGGACAAAACTATTTGAGCACTGTTCAGGAAGAAGGCAATCCGATTATCTTCACCAATGGTGACAACGATACATTCCCCTTGTGGTATAATCAGGAGACAGAAGGCTTCCGCACCGACGTGCGTGTGTGCAACCTGAGTTACCTGCAGACAGACTGGTATATTGACCAGATGAAGCGTCAGGCATACGATTCACCTGCCGTACCTATCGACTGGAGTCGCCTGGAATATGTGCAGGGACATAACGAAGCCGTTGCCATCCGTCCCGAAGTAATGGAAAGCATCAAGAACTTCTATAAACAAAACCCCGAAGATGCTGTGAGAGAGTTCGGAGAGAATCCTTATGAACTGAAGAATATCCTGAAATACTGGGTACGCTCTCCGAAAGAAGGTCTGCAGATGATTCCTACAGACAGTATCGTCATCAAGCTGGACAAAGAAGCCATCAAACGCTCGGGCATGATGATTCCCGACTCATTGCACGGTGAGATACCCGAGTATATGAATATCTCACTGAAAGGCAAGCGTATGCTTTACAAGAGTGAACTGATGATGCTCGAAATGCTGGCAAACACCAACTGGGAACGTCCGTTGTACATGGCCATCACCGTGGGCAGCGACAATCACCTGAACTTAGGCAACAACTTCATTCAGGAAGGTCTTGCCTACCGCATCACTCCGTTCAATACCACAGCACTCAACGCACGCATCGATTCGGAAAAAATGTATGACAACCTGATGAACAAGTTTAAGTTCGGAGGCATTGACAATCCGAATATCTATATTGACGAGACAGTCATGCGCATGTGCCTGACACACCGCCGTATGTTTATCCAACTTGCCAGCCAACTGATAAAGGAAGGCAAGAAAGACAAAGCACTGGAAGTTCTCGACTATAGTCTGAAAGTAATTCCCAGCACAACCGTGCCCCATGATTATATCATGAGCAGCTCGAAAGAAATGGCAGACGATTATCTGGCTTTGGGCGAGACGGAAAAAGCAGAAGCCATCCTGAGCGACCTGGCAAACAAGGCAGTGGAATATATCAGCTGGTATCTGAGCCTTGACGACCAACGCTTGGCCAATTCGTATGAAGAGTGTGTCCGCAATTTCTATATTCTGGACGAACTCAACAAGACTTTGGCACGTTGCAATACCGCAAGCGGTGTGGAAAGCGAAAGCGAACAGAAACCGAAATCGGATATGTCGGCACACTATGTCAAGAAGTTTGAAGAACTTTATGAAGTATTCAACAACCGCGTAGGCGGAAAAAGAAAATAAAAAGCACGCACGCTTATGTTAATAGAACAACCGCCACTGATACTCCGCATGCTCTATCCACGCGCCTTCTGGCGCATGGATAAGCATGTCAAAGCGGTCTATCTTACATTTGATGACGGACCTATTCCCGAAATCACGCCATGGGTGCTCGATTTGCTGGATAAATACAATATCAAAGCCACCTTCTTTTTGGTGGGCGACAATGTACGCAAGCATCCCGAAGAATTCAAGATGATAGTAGACCGCGGACATCGGCTGGGCAATATCCGGATATATTCAGAATGGTCGTCGAACGCGGGCACCGGATCGGGAATCATACATTCAACCATATTCGCGGATTCGAATACCGGAGCGATAATTATCTGGCCAACACCGATAAGGCAAACGAACTGATTCACACCAACCTCTTCCGGCCGCCACACGGACACATGCGCTGGATGCAATATATGGTGCTCCGCCACAAATACCAGATAGTAATGTGGGACCTCGTCACCCGCGACTACAGCAAACGACTGAACGGGCGGCAAGTGCTACGCAAGGTCAAGCACTATGTGCGCAACGGCTCCATCATCACCTTCCACGACTCGCTTAAAGCAGAAAAAAACATGAAATATGCATTGCCGAGAGCCATTGAATGGTTACTGGAACAAGGATATGAATTCAAGGTGTTCGACTAATCACAGCCGGATAACCATTCAAATAAAAACACACAAAACCATGATGAAAAGAAAAACACTTCAATTACTGACCGGCGCATTGCTTTGCCAACCACTGTCGGCAGGAGAGCTCCAAGCGCAAGAACAAGACAAAGAACGCCCCAATATCCTATTCATTCTATCGGATGACCACACCTCACAGTCATGGGGTATTTACGGAGGTATACTGGCTCCGTATGTAAAGAACGACAATATCAAACGCCTTGCCGATGAAGGATGCGTGCTGGACAACTGCTTTTGCACCAATTCCATCTCTGCTCCCAGTCGCGCCACCATCCTGACAGGTGCCTACAGTCACCTCAACGGTGTAAGAACATTGGAAGACAGCTTCGACCGCGACCAGGATAATATTGCCAAACAAATGCAGGCAGGCGGCTATCAGACAGCCCTTTTCGGTAAATGGCACCTCAAGACACAACCCTCCGGCTTCGACACCTTCAGCGTGTTTCACGACCAGGGAGAATACATTAACCCGGTTTTCAAAACAGCCGAAAACTGGAAAGATGATACCGAAGGACGATACGGCACAGAAGAAAAAGGCTTCTCCACCGACTTGGTGACAGACAAATGTATCCAATGGATGGAAGAACGCAACACCGATAAACCGTTCATGCTCTGCTGCCACTTTAAGGCAACCCATGAGCCGTGGGATTTCCCCGAACGCATGAAACATCTATATGATAACGTAACCTTTCCCGAACCCGACACCATGATGGAGTTCGATACCATTGCTTCGGGACGCACCTTCACCGGACGTCAGCTTGAGAACATGGGATGGCGATGGGAACAGGCATCCAAAGGCCCCTGGTGGTGCCAATATCCCGAACTCCCCTTCAGCACCGAAGGCATGGACAGTATCTCCGCCCGAAAGAAGATATATCAGAAAATGATAAAAGATTATCTGCGCTGCGGTGCCACCATCGACGACAATATCGGCCGACTGCTCCGCTATCTGGACGAAAAAGGATTGGCAAAGAATACCATCGTCATTTATGTATCAGACCAAGGATACTTCCTGGGAGAACATGGATTCTTTGATAAACGAATGATGTATGAGGAACCACTCCGCATGCCGTTTGTCATCCGCTATCCCAAAGAGATACCCGCCGGCACACGCAACAAGGATATTATTCTGAACACAGACTTTGCAGCCATGCTTGCCGACTATGCCCACGTAAAGACTCCAAACAAATCGCAAGGACAAAGTTTCCGGGACAACCTTGCCGGAAACACACCCGAAAATTGGCGCAAAGATATGTATTACCGTTACTGGACACACCACACCATTCGTCCGGCACACATCGGCATCCGCAATGAACGTTATAAGCTGATGTTCCTTTACGGCAATAAGCTGGATGCCACCGGTTCGGACGATACTCCGACTGCTCCGGCTTGGGAGTTCTATGACTTGCAGAAAGACCCGCACGAAAATCACAACGCATATAAAGATGCCGAGTATGCTCCGGTTATCAAAGAGATGAAGGCACGCTTGCTGGAACTGAGAAAAGAAGCGAATGACGAAGACAGGAACTCGGAAGTAATGCAGGAAATCATCAAAAAGAACTTTTAAGGCGCAACAAGGGAAAGAAAGGGAGTGTGGCAACTCCCCAATGGCCCATCAAATCGTCTGCTGTAGGAGGATGTGTCAAAAGAAGAAAACGCTTAGGGCAGCTGACAAACAGCTTTCATTTATTTGGCAGGGATTACAATCGTATCTACCGGCTTCCCCTGCAGATCTTTCACCTCAAGCACCAGCTGATTGCTCTCTGCCACTGCCTTAATAACTGTCGTATGTGCATTATCAATGACAGGGAACTTCACCTTATCGGTCGGTTTGTTGTTAAAATAACGATGTAAATGTCCCGAAAGCATAACATCCACACCGGCCTGATTCAATATAGGAACAAACTTTTCAAGCACTTCCATTTGCCCATGCCACAAGTTTTTATCGGGTAAAGGAGGCATGTGCGCAATGACAATCTTGTACTTTGCCTGCTTGAAATCATCCGACTGCACTGCCTGTGCCAACCATTGCGCCTGTTCCGTGCGATAACGGTCATAATCCGTAATGCCACTATATTCAATGTCGGAATCCGGTTTATCTTCGCCTGTATCCAAAAAGATAAAACAAACAGGCCCCTGTCTCACCAGATAATACAAATGAGGTTCTTTAGGCGAAAAATAACGCTGAAAAGAAGTGGCAAACAGTCCGCGGGTTTCATGGTTGCCACGTGCATAATACATCGGTTTTTCTTTTGCAAACAAATCTATGGCAACATCCATAAATCCACTGAACAACCCTGACTCATCTTTTAGCTGAGTCAACATATCCCCATTAAAGATAATCATATCCATCTTTTTGTAGTCTGCAACCTCCAGCAATTTCGGAATATCGTCTGTACGACCATGAATATCATTAATCATTGCAAAAGAAGTCTCCGGCTTATGACGGTCGTTTGTAGTGAATACAAACGGTTTGACACCATATACATCCGTTGCCGCTACTTTTCCGTAAGTCACTTCCACACCTTGATGGTCCAAAACTTCCTGTGCGTATACCCGGTAACGATAACCGGTACCCGGTTTTAGTCCGCTAATCTTCACCACATGCAACAAGGAAGTGTTCTTCACACCGTTTGTTGTATCAAAAAACTTCTCCCGTTCTTTTTGATAATATGTACTACCGTCATCGGGAGCTAATTCCACCCAACCGACAGACGGCTTGCTGGCCATCCATACAATGGTTGTCTCCGTTTCTTTCAAATTCTGCAAATAAGGTCCATGTTCAATACGGATACGCTCCTGAGCAAAAGCCATACTTGCCAGACAAATACATAAGAAACCAATAATTATTCTTTGTTTCATCATCGTATTCCAGTTATTCAATAAAAAGAAAAAGTTACCTTGAAGCACACGGCTTTTTCAGGTAACTTTTTAATCATCCACTATATTCTTTTATTTCACAGTCACTGTCAATGGGTTACGTACCTGTTGGGCAAAATTCTCCAAATATTTCGTCCATTCGGTATCGGCGGCAAAACCATATTTGCTCCATCCGGAACCCCAATAGTAAACATATTCGGTTCCCGGTTCATAGTCGCTGATGCCCAACACATGTCCAAGGGCGCCACCATGTTCTTTTCGTTCTGCTTCGGGGAAGAGCTGGGCTTTTGCAGCATTCAGACTGGCAGGAAATACAGCACCCACATAAATAACGCCATTATTATTTCGCGGATTCTGAGTAGAATCGGCATAAGCAATATACCCGGCATTGGAATCGAAAGAATATCCTGTCGGATTTTCTTTATGGATAACGATACCGGCTACAATAGGAGTCACTTCTTTCAAATCAGTATAAGAAATCACTGTTTTGTTCAACTGTGAACCTTTATCCAGCGAAATAACACGAGTTTCCACTACATTGCTATCTCCTTTTATAACCAATGGATTATAAACCAATTTTGCCGTGAAACGAAGCGGACCATTATCCAACACTTCACATTCTTTCCAACAATACGGATAAGCAATGGTGCTGTCGGGGAACAAAGCTGCCGCACCGCCACCCAATGTAGGTCCTACTGCATATACATCCATACCGTTACCGTGATCTACGTGATAAGAGATATTCCTATTCAACTCGCCGTCATAGCGGTCTTCCACCACCGGTTCGGGAACACGTTTGGTAAATACGTCATAACCGTAAGCCTTTTCTCCGGTTGCCTGCAGTGCAGGACCATAAGCGCGATAAGCCGCACGGTCGTTTTCCCAAGCAATATCATCTACACGTTCGGGATAAACACGACCGCAGGAAATGACATCCACCGGTTGCGGATTACCCGGTTTAATAGTATAAGTGGCTGTGGAAGATGCCTTTACCGAGGTGGGGAAAATAAGCATATCATTATAAGTGACCTGATAAGGAACTTCCAGGTCGTTTTCATCCAATACAATCACTTGCGCCGTATCCGGCAATTGCAACTTAGATGAAATTTCCGCCATGGATACTTCCACCATCTCGCCGCTGCGGTCTATAGCCAAAGGATTGGTAACAGTTACAGTAACCGGCTGCTGTTGCGAACAAGAACACAACGAACATGCCGCTGCCACTGCTAAAAAGATTTTCTTCATATTATCTATAATTAATGAAAGGAGAATGGGGTTGTGTCAAAACATGGATAATGCTGTTTTGACACATCCCCCATCCGTACCTGAAAATAACCCTTTCCAGGCTTTATATTATTTGGGTTGTTTACCGATATAAGCCAAAATACCGCCGTCAACGTAAAGCACATGACCGTTGACGAAATCAGAAGCATCTGATGCCAGGAACACAGCAGGACCCTGCAAATCTTCAGGAGTTCCCCAACGTGCAGCCGGAGTCTTGGCAATGATGAACTGGTCGAACGGATGGCGTGAACCATCAGCCTGAAGTTCACGCAACGGAGCTGTCTGAGGAGTAGCGATATAACCCGGACCGATACCGTTACACTGAATATTGTATTCACCATATTCAGAAGCAATATTACGGGTCAGCATCTTCAAACCACCCTTGGCAGCTGCATAAGCAGATACAGTTTCACGTCCCAGCTCACTCATCATAGAACAGATATTGATAATCTTTCCATGACCTTTCTTAATCATGCCGGGGATAACGGCTTTAGACACGATAAACGGAGCATTCAAGTCAACGTCGATAACCTGACGGAATTCTGCCGCACTCATGTCGCACATCGGAATACGTTTGATAATACCTGCATTGTTTACAAGGATATCGATAACACCTACCTCTTTTTCTACCTGTGCAACCAAAGCGTTCACTTGTTCTTCGCTGGTAACGTCACAAACATAACCGAAAGCCTTGATACCTTTTTCCTGATAAGCAGCCAAGCCTTTGTCTACCAATTCCTGCTTGATATCGTTGAAAACAATAGTGGCACCTGCTGCAGCAAAAGCCGATGCAATAGCAAAACCAATTCCGTAAGAAGCGCCTGTTACAAGAGCTACCTTACCTTCCAATGAAAAATTCACCATAGTAATTAATTTAATGTTATTAGTATAATAATTTATTTCTTGTATTTCCTAAGTTCAAGCGGATAATGCAACAGGAGTGAGAATGATGACAATGAGAAG
>ENA-ORRQ01001010-ORRQ01001010.1-human-gut-metagenome-genome-assembly--contig:-NODE-1010-length-23760-cov-2.801139_pt1 | contig 23760 bp, 13 predicted proteins | sample MGYA00242177_ERZ509138 | MGnify/ENA primary metagenome ERZ509138 (study PRJEB26280, sample SAMEA2338628) | human gut metagenome | biome: human gut; feature: human-associated habitat; material: faeces... | reverse complement strand
CTCGATCAACTTGATCCTGAAGAACATGAGCCTTTCTTCGAGGAAAAGGTTCGTACGATTCTCAGCGAATATTGGGGCATCACCAATACGGAAGAACTGGGTGAAACCCTCGGCGATCTTTTGGAAGCCGGCGGCATGTCAGCACTCTACGCCCAGTATGCAAATGCCGAAACCTTTGAAGAAATCGCACAGGAACTCGATCCGGAAGACGCATCGGGTGCCATGCAACGGTGGCTCTTCGCTCGCCATTTCAAAGACAAAGTTTCACCCGAACAGATGCGCGGTTGGGACATCGGACGTGCTGCCGCTCTCGTTCGATGGGGACATTTTGTTGGACTCATCGACGAAAGTACAGCGGAATCAGTTCTGGAAGCCTGTGCTGAAGAAGCATGTCAACGATTCACCGGATGGCGTGAATTCGGCATCTCGTATCTTTTTGGCGGACTGTTCTGGCGCATGGCCGCCGGGGAAGATGCCGCTGCAGAATGGCTGGATGATGCCGCCAGCGCATGTGTTGAACTCTTGACAGATGAAGGTGAGTGGTTGCGCTATCCGTGGGTTCAATCTCTGACGGATTAATCAACCAACTTGAGCACACCAGGAGCATAGGTTCCCCGTTGTTCCTGGTGTTTCTTTTCTCACTTGGGAAGTTGTTATGGCGTCCTCTCTGCAACTGATGCAGTTTAATCCTGCTGCCGCATTTCACAATGATCTTGCTGCGGGAACGCAGACTCGATTGGTCTTTTATCGAGCCATTTCGGTCAATGCGGCTGATGATGATGGCTTGACAATGCTTGCGCATGCAGCCCGTGTTGGGGATGCTGATGCCGTCAAAATCCTGCTCGAGCGCGGAGCCGACCCCAATGCAAAAGATCGCAATGGAATGACGCCATTGATGTGGCTTGCCAAAGGACCAAATAAATGGCAGGAACATCCAGATGCTGTCGAGTGCACAGCCATAGCACTTCTGTCGGCAGGTGCCAATCCAAATACAAGGGATTCTTCAGGTCGGACTTCAGCCTTCTTCGCAGTGGATCAAATCCTTTATCCGTTTTTTAAAGCATTGGCAGCATGTAAGGTTCGGGCCACAGAGCGCCTGGACAGCACGGGCTTCACACTTCTTCATGCCCTGTGCGATGCACTTCAACGGTTTGTGGATCTTCCGATTGAAAAAGCCATGCAAAGCGAATCGGATGCTTTGGCAATCGCCATGATCCTTGTCGAGAACCTTGGTGTCGATCCCAATGCAAAAAGTGCCATCGGCAAAACCGCTAGAGAAATTGCTGTCGCCAACAAATCTCACCTAGTTGCACCCTGGCTTGTTTATGGTGCCGAGGCATTTGATGAAAATGACGATTCGTCTAAGCTTAAGCTCATCTCAGGTGGTGCGACCGCGTGTGAGGCCGCCTCGATGAGAAATGTCGGAAAAATACAAGCCTTGATCGCACTGGGAGAAGCACAGGACGAACCGGCATCCGAAGGTGATCAGATTGGTCTGACTCCTCTGTCGTGTGCCGCAAGCGTTATGGCCGTAGATGTCATGACGTTGTTGTTGAATGCCGGTGCAGATCCCACGGCAAGGATCAACGGCAAAGCTCGTGGCGGCAGAGATACGGAAGGCACCAGCGCCATGCGCATGTTGCTTTGGGCCCCGCAATCCTCAACTTCCATTCCCAGCAATTTGAGTGCCGATGATTGGGCGAAGGCACTCGAGACCATGCTGCGCACCGAATCCGTTGCCAATGCCCCCGTAGATGCCGAAGGTCTCACACCACTTCTGACCTTGGCGCAAAACATTGGGCGAGGCTGGCGAGCCGGCGAAGCAAACTGGGCCGAATTGGCTACCGGCATTCTCTTGAGGAAAGGAGCGGATCCAAACGCCAGAATGTCCGCCAAAGGCATTGACCGTCCGTTCTGTAAAGTGCCGGGCAGCGTCACTGCACTTGGATTGCTCGCTAAGAACGGCAGTCAGGATGCCGAGAGCATGGCTCAACTTCTTCTCCAGGGCGGCGCGGATCCCAACCTCGCCGACAAATCCGGCACAACCCCCCTAATGACTGCCGCCGGCTTGTCGTCTCCTTCTCATGCTGAGTCATTCACCGAACTTTTGTTGAAGGCTGGTGCAAATGTTGCTCTTAAAGATGAAAAAGCCCGAACAGCTCTGGACATAGCGTCAGCGGCAGGCAATGACGGCGTCGTAGAAAAACTGCTGACGGCTATCGAAAAACTTGATGCTATAGCCAATGGGCAAACTTCCGATACCGAACAGCCGACCAACACAGGCAACATATCCGAACAGAAGGATGGAGATTGTTTCGCCAGGGATACGAACATCTCGGATGAACCTAACCCGACCTCAAACTCCGCGAGCTTCTTCGACAGGATTCGTAAAAAACACCCGTCAACGATCGTAGAAACTGTTGGCGTTGCGGACGACGACGCATCCTCCCATAAGGGACAACAAACACCCTTGCGTGCAGAGTCAACATCTAGTTCCTTCTTTGATCGCATGCGGAGTCAAGCGGCTGCCCGTCAAGCATCGGGACAAGCTGCCAAGATTACGGAGCCGTCTCCAGTCTGCAGCACGCTGAATCCGTCGGATCCTTTCGGCCCCGTTCGTGGAATGGTGGACTTTCTGACCTGTACCCTCAGTCCGCTCAAACGGGGAAAGATTGAGGATGGCACTTGGTCTCTTTGCCGAAGGCGGCAGCCAAGGCGCTGATGTTCTGGCCCGAAGAACTGCAGATCTTCTGATATCGCTGGATATGGCGACTGAAGTGGACTGGAAATCGGAAGGTGAGGACTTCTGTGCTTTATTGGAAGGGTTGATCAACTTCGCCCCAATTCGAGAGGCAGGGTTCGAATCCATACCATTGGATATTCAACCTGACGATGATGTTCCTGCGTTTGCAAACAAGTTCGATGCGATCTGTCATCAATGGGGATGGCCCATCAAGCTTGCAGCTCTCGAACTCAATGCCGACTCCTACATTTTCCTGCTATTGGACTCACTGAAGCTCGCCCCTGCGCGCCACGCCGCACAACGTGCCGGCCTGAGTCTACTTACCCCGTCGGAGCTTAACTGACGATCGGAGGATGAACATGCTCAACAAGGTACTCTTTGAAGCTGTCAAAGGACGACAAGCAGGGGTTGTTTCTGCAATCCTCAAACGCATTGATAACGTTGATCAGACTGATGGCGAAGGCATGACTGCACTCATGATGGCTTCACGAGATGGAGCACTGCCAATCGTCAAACTGCTGCTTAAAGCCGGAGCCAACCCCCTTTCTGCAGATCGAGAAGGACGTACGGCCTTGCATTGGACTTCGTGGTCTGGAAATGCCTTGGTGGGTGAAGCGTTACTGGAGGCCGGAGCAGATATCAATGCCCAAAATCGAGAAGGGCAAACGCCGCTCATGCTGATGATCCTTGCACGAAGAAGCGAAGCTGCTCTTCGACTTCTAAAGCGAGCTGATCTTGATATCACTATGACGGACCGCGACGGGCGTACGGCTATGGATCTCGCCGCCGCCAACAGTATGCCGGACGTTCTCTCGGCCTTGATAAATCGTCAGCAACAAACATCTGGAGACAGCGGCATTTTTGGCATGCTGCACGGAAACAAAAATCCGATCCATTTGTCCAAGGACCGCTATGGCATCAATGCCATGCACCAGGCCGCACGCCAAGGCGACTTGGAAACACTCACTCTGATCTTGTCTGCATCCGACGCAAATGTGAATGAACGCAATGATGCCGGGGAAACGCCGCTTCTTGTTGCTGCCCGTGCTGGTGCCGTTGGCTGTGTGGAAAAGCTTCTGTCCGTCAAAGCTGATCCCAATCGTCCAGGAAAAAACGGCGAAACACCGCTTTGTGAAGCTGCTCGTCTGGGGCGTCTCGTCATTGCCGAACTGTTGATACGTGCTGGAGCAGATATCAATGCCGCTCCAAGAACTGGTCAAACGCCTCTTTTGCAAGCCATACGTGAACGAAACATCGATATTGTCCGTGTATTGCTGGCAAATGGCGCAAACGTACATGTTCGCGATACTGAAGGCCGAGGTGCACTCGCTTACGCTACAGCAACCGGCCTTGAGGAGTTGACTGCCATGCTGATCGAAGCTGGCGCTGAATCATAGATGCCGCTTCTCGACTTGAAGGAGATGTGCAATGACAACAAGCAAAGTGATCAAAATCGTGGCTGCAGTTGGTGTCGTCGCTTTGTTGTCCTACGGTGGTCTTGCCTGGTGGCAGCTGAACCAATTTGACCGTCGCGTTGGCGAGCATCGCTATATCTCGTCACCTTTGTACGACGGCGAAATTCAAGTCGAGAAAGCCTTTCTGAAGCGCAATGTTCAACTGACTGCCGGTATCGACACAGACGGTCAACAACCGGGACAACATTCTGTTGCCGCCCCTGCCATCGTTTTCGATGGTGTGTTGATCCCAGGTCTTCACCCCACACTGAAGCTGACACCAATCCGAATTGAGGATCCTCAGGCAGAAATTTTCCTCAAATCGAATCCACGCATCGAACTGATCTTTTCCATCGACATGATGCCTGCATCCTTCGAGATGCAGTGGGACAAAGCAACCGTTGGAGAGGAAGTACTCGGCAATGGAATGGTTCGAGCCGACATCAAAGTCGATTCTGGCAAAAATACAGTTGAGAAGCTTTCCATCTCGGGTCACATGTCTCAGTCCGAGACAAAATTCGAAAATGAGCGCCTTATCTTCGGAGATAAAAAAATAAGCCTGCTCTATGAAGGCTCACCGTTGAAGCTGTCGTTGTCCTTTGATACACAGGGAGATCAAATCGGTCCGATTATCGGACCCAATGCCGCCGGACCGCAGAGCTACAAGATCGAGATGTACAGCACGGCCAATACAACCGATGGACAGCCTGAGAATCGTATGGACTTTGATATTGACATCAAAGACCTCTATATCCAACCCGAGGCGCAGCCTGCCTTCAATGTGCAACTAAAGGGCTCCATTTCCACACCACCGCAAGTTTGGTTGCCTTGTGAATTTTCAAGATTGATGTTCGGGGCTGTTGTAACGAACCTTCCGGGCATCTGCCCTTCCCCGGACATGCAGGGCGAACGCACTTTCTCCTTGAATGGTCTCCATGGCGTAATTGATAAGTTCAACGTGAATACGGAAGGAGCCGATCTGGTGGTTAACGGCGCTTTTGAGTTCAAACCTAATCTGAAGAGTTCCTTCAAAGTTGAAGCCTCCGCCAAAGACCCAAGTGGAAAAGCCAGTCTCACTGTTCAGGAAGCCTTCACCAACCAGATTCGAAGCGCTTTGCAAACATTACATCGTCAAGGGGCAGTTCAAAAGACTGAAAGCGGACGCTATACATCCGATATTGAAGCCACACTCAACGAAAACGGCTTTCTTGTCCTGACAGGCAATGGAGTCGATCTGTTGAGCATTGATGAAGTGTTTGTTGCCGCCGATAGCGCCAGCAATTCAGATTTCACCGTAATCATTGAAGTCGAAAAGGATGCCTTTACGGAAGAGTCGCTTACCAAAGAGGTCGTCGACCCATTTAGGAAAGCATCAAGCAAGGTAGATGGGATCCGTCTAATCGCTGGTGAAGAAGATGCAGGTGGTCGGTATCTGTTCCATTTCATCTTAGATGAAGGCGCTGATCCCGCCTTGGCTTACGAGAACATCGACAAGTTTGTGAAGCAATTCACTTCCAAGGTCCCCAAAGGGATCGAAGTGACATTGATAGGACGTCAACCACCTGCATTCGCTAATCATGACAACCCGCAGGTTGATGTTGATGCCGACTATTGTGTTGTTATCGAATCTGAGAAAAGCGCTATTTCAGAAGACGAACTCACAACCAAGGTCATCGAGCCATTCAAACAGGCATCAGAAAACTTAGTCGGTGTTCGTCTTTCGTCTAGCCAAAGAGACCCAGACGGACGGTATTTGCTTGGCTTCAATATTGAAAAAGATGTGGATCCTTCCAAAGCATACGAAGTCATCGACCAGTTTTTGACGAAGTTTGCTTCGTCAAAACCCGATGGAGTTGAGATCATGCTCATTAGCTATTCGCATTAGATACGGACCACTCCGTAGGGGATCGATGATGAAAGACGTTGACTCTTGGTTGTCCCATTTCTTTGCAGAAAACAATGATGTTCTCTGTTTACTTGCAGGGGTTCTTCTGATTATCGGTGCCTGGAAGAACTGGAACTGGCTTTGTGACCCGGTAGGGAAGCCATACAACACATACTTGACACGTGGTTTGCTTCGCTTGATCTTCTGTGGTTGCGGCTTTGTTCTAGTGCTCAGTGGTGCATGGCTTTTGTTGTACCGATGATGAAGAAAAGCCCCATTTCCGACTCGTATATTCGGTGATAAATCTTCGATAAATATCCTCATTGACTCCCTACTGTTGGCGAGAATACGATCGTAGTAGGTACTAACAGTATCAGCAATGTGTTGAGTCTGAGGCAATCACAGGAGGTGTCAATGACAGAGCTAGGTTTTCGTTGTCCTCAATGTGGAACACCTCTTGGTTATCAGGGGTTATGTTGGAAGTGCCAGAGTGAAAGGACACGTCAGGAGGTTCTTGCGTGGTCATCCGAGCATATTCGTGATGTTCAGGCCTCAGTTCTCAAAGGCATAAAAAAGGTCGAAGAATGGGAAGATCCGGAATATACAAACTTCCTAAACCTCCTTTCTTATCACGACGCCCTAAGCCCTGAAATTTCAAGAAAAGCCGTACTGGAAGAGGTTTACCGACCCAATGAGATTTACTACAAGGCTCCTGCTGACGTTAGAGACCAACTCATCTCGAAGTTATTGAACACCAACAGCTACAGCGAGGCTGCGGATCTTATGTCATGTCTCGCCATGCAAGGTGACGACGTTGCTTTATCTACGCTTCATGAGTTGGAACAACACCCGCGACCGTGGACTTCCGGTTTGTATGTTGGTCCGGCTTCGTATGCTGAGTTAGGAGGCTGGACCTTCGATCAGACAGGACAGCGCATCAGCCTGAATTTCGAAACTTGTTTTGCACTTGTTCAGTGTGAAAACCCCAATGACTCCCCCATTCGAATCGGCCGCCTTAGAGAGGACGTATGCCCTCACTGTGGTGGGCGAATGGCTGACATCTTCGTTATGGACGGCAGGGACGAACGCCTCAAATCCTTCGGCATTGACGGCATTTTCACAGCGACATGTTGTCCGAACTGCGTAGGTTTTCTCAAAAGACCAGCATTCAGTCGCTTCTCATTAGATGGCTCTAGCGAAGCCATGGCCTCTGAACTTTTTGACGGCTCCAAGTCCACTAAGTGCTATTTCACTGAAGAAGATTTCGAAGCAATGGCTTCCAACAAGTGGGGACTGAGCTCAACGCCTGTTCCTCCGTTTTACGGAGCTTTTGCGGATGATCTCAACACGGTTGGAGGATTCGCCAACTGGGTACAAGACTGTGAACACGTCAAGTGCCCCGATTGTGGACGTCCGATGAAGTATTTGGCCCAAATTCAATGGACAACGCTTACCGACAACACGGAGGGAACGCTGTACATCGAATTCTGTCCGGATTGCCAAGTCGCCGCCATGATCCATCAACAGACCTGAGGTGAGGACAAGAAATTGCGCTGTAGGTTTGAGTGTTTGTCTGTTATTGGTCGGATTTGGATCTCTGTCGAACGATGGTCGGCTCGGTAGCACAATCAACTCGACGGCACAATTCTTTTGCAATGGTGTTCATATGCAACATTCGGCCCAATTTTATTCCACTTTGTTATCGTCTGAGTTGGGTTGCAGCTCTGGCCGCCGCATTCCTGACAGGCACTTTTCCTTTGTATTTTTGCAAAAAACGTTACAGCAAGCAGTTCGCAATACAAATCAAAAACCAAGAACAAATCAGCAATCATTCAGGTCCCGTCATTAGCGACGCTGCTGGTTTCTTTTTAATCGGATTATTCAATACGGTTTTAATGATGAAGTTAGGCTACATACACAAATAAGTCATACTTCTTCAAGTTGAATTCTCCTCAGTTGAATGTTGGAGTCAGCCATGTACATCGAAAAATATTGGCGCAATTACATTGGCGGAACTGACGATAGCCTAAACCTCGTTGCGTTCCTAGCTGATCAACAACAGGATGAGATTTCACTGAGCGAGATCTTCAGAAAGATCGGCTTGGACAAGCAGAACTGGAATTTCCGTCAAACTGCCGGATACCTAGAGTTCACTCACTCCAACGGCGTCGAAATGGATTTTCATTTCGCCATCGATGTCATCACCGATCTGGCCGCCATCATGCTGGAGTGCTATGTCAACGGTTATGTGAATCTCCATGATCTTGATGATTGTGAGATCCCCAACAGGCACATGCGCATCACTGCAACGCCCGAAGAACATCATGCACTAAACCGAGCGCTGTCAGACTTTGCCCAAAATCCGCTCAATTACGATCTTCGGGAATTGGTGGATGATGAAGACATGCTGGCAATGGCCAAGGACTGCGAAGAGATTCGTAAAGATCTCTACGAATCGGGCGGCAGAAACAAAAACTTCAATGTCCCGAAAGAAGAGATGAAACCTCTTCTTTCGGACTGGACCGGCGCAAACGGATGCTTGGCAACAAACCGAATCATGGTTGAGGGCTGCAAGGTTGGCTATTGCTACCGAGAAAAACCGGACGACGACTGGGATAGTGGCTGGCGCTTCACCGCCGGCGATGAAAGTCAGCCGTATATGGATGATCCAAACCACTCCGGCCTTTATGCACTCAATTCCGTCTGCAACGACGATCCCGACATCATTCCCCTGCTGAAAGCCCCGTACGGATCTGCTTTCAGTCGTGACGATCAAGGTGTGTTTCATCCTGTCTCCGATGAGACGCCACCAGAACCTGAGGAGGAAACAAATATGGACCTCATGCAACAATGCCAAATCTGGAACGAGCAGGATCAGTTCAGAAAAATCATTGATGCACTGGAAGCCATCCCTGAAGACGAACGTACGCCAGAAATGGACTGCAAATTGGCCCGTGCATACAACAATGAGGCCTCCGCAGATGATCGCGACATGCTGAAACACTCCATAGCCCTTCTCAAAAAGCACGAAGAACAGTTCCGGGACGATCACCGGTGGAATTTCCGCATGGCTTACGCCTATTTCTATCTCGATCAAGAGCACCGTGCCCTGCCCTACTTTGAAAAAGCTCTTGAAGCTCTGCCAGGCGATGAAGACACCGAAGAGTTCATCGAGAAGTGCCGGTACGGTGTGAGCATGCCTCTATTCCGTGAATGCTTCCGCGAACGCACGATCAAAGCATGGAAAGCCTTCATGGATCAAGAGGCTGATCTTCGGAAAATCATTGACGAAGACAAGAACCATGAACGCGGGCAAGAACTCGTTGACAGATTTGAAGCAATTTTCAACTTGGCATTTGAAGAGGTTGCCTTTGAAATTGGGTTCAACGGTCAGAAACACGAAGTGGTCCTGAGCCCTGAAGGCGATAAGGTCAATCTGTTTGAACTGGTGTACTTCCAGGAGCACGCTCCGAAGGAAGTTTCCGAGCATTGGAATATCTTGGTTGGCCGACAACGCTTAGGCGACGTCGGCATGCGTACCAATGACTTCGACATCACCGGCCGCGACGTTCGGATTTGGGTGGAACAAACGGATGAGAAACGTGTTGCCTTGAAAGCGTACTGCGAAAAACTGCTCTCCGATCTCAAAGAGCAGGAAGGAAAGGTTTATTGGGCCTTGACCACACTCACGGATCAAGTGTTGGGTGAAATTCCGCACATGCGATACGTCGACAGTTTCGAGGCTCTTGACCAACCCCTTGACGATCAGGGTATTTTACTCACCGAACTGCCGAAGAAACTGGAGAGTCTGGGGCTGGATCTATCCTTGGATCCCAAGGGATGCCTGAATTCCGCATTGTGTTACCAACTCAAGCCGGACGATGATCCAGATGCCGATTGGCGTTTGGATGTCATCGCGGGATCGACTTGCTGTGTGCCACTAATCAATGATTATCTATCCAACGAAACCGACTTCACAGATTCTTTACTTGATGATGGCGTTGTCGCCGGGTTCCTCATTTACCCGTTGGACGGATTCACCGGTGAGGATCAAAGTGAACGAATTTTTGAGTTCAGAGAGCAGCTCGAGAATGCTCTGTCCGAAGGAGACGGTGAAGACATCATCACGCTGATAGGTGGAGCAACCGGCACACAATGCGGCTACGTTGACTTCATTGCATGGGACGCTCGTGCTGTCGTGAAGAAAGCAAAAGCCTTCTTTGAAAAATCGCCTGTGGAGTGGGCCAGCTTCCATGTCTTCCGTCGAGAAGCTGGCACTGTTGGCCTAAAGAGTCCGAAACAGCCGGATCCCGATCCAAAGGAAGATTCAGGAGACCAAGCTCCCGAATCAGAAGCCAACCAAGATAAGACTTCGTCTGAGACTACGTTGAAGTATTCGATTGAGACCGTTGAAGCTTTTTACAAGCAGATTGATGACTGGAATGATCAAGACGAGTACTCGCAGTGCGTAAGAGCGTTGGAATCAATACCAAAGGATCAGCAGACCTACCGATCTGCTTATGCACTGGCTCGAGCATTGGAAAACTACGCCATCCTTGGCGATCATGAAGAGGGAACAGCGACACACGAAGCACAAAAAGCTCTCAAACGTGCCATTGAAGTTCTTGAAAACGTTCGAGAAGAAGGTTCCGATAAGGCTGAGTGGTACATGCGAATGGCCTACGGATACCAGTACATGACCGAACAGGAGGAAAAAGCTATTCCGTACGCCCGGCGTTGGGCTGAACTCGATCCCAACGATGAATGCGCTCCTATGGTGATTCAGGAATGTGCTCGTAAAATCCGCCAACGCTTGCGTCAAATAGAGAAAGTCAAGTTCACTCCTGGTTCCTCGCCTTTTGAGGGATTCGACTTCACAAATTTCTGGAATGACTCCGAGTACGCGTTGGACAAATACGTAAGTGAGCCGCCATCCGATGAGCTGATTGCCGATATTGAAAAGGAACTTGGCTACAAACTGCCTGCCTCATACATTTCGCTCATGAAGCAGCACAACGGTGGAACCCCCGTCAACACTTGCTACCCGACCAATGAACCAACGAGTTGGGCCGAAGATCACGTGGCAATTACCGGAATCTACGGTATCGGACGAGATAAACAATATTCACTGTGCGGTGAGTTGGGAAGCCGCTTTTTGGTGAGCGAATGGGGATACCCGTCGATCGGTGTGGCCATTTGCGACTGTCCCAGTGCCGGTCACGATGCAATTTTCCTGGACTATCGCGCCTGCGGGCCTGAGGGCGAACCTGCCGTAGTTCATGTGGATCAAGAACTAGACTACAAGATTACGCACTTGGCCTACAGCTTCGAAGAGTTCATCCGCGGGCTTCAGAACAATGCCGTCTTCGATGAAGAGCTTGACGACGAGGAAGACACCGACGAAAACGAAGCTGGCGACTCTAAGCAAGCAGATCAGAAGGGCGCTTTTGCCGGCTTCGTGCTTCTATCCAAAGGGCGTTGGGACAAAGAGCAATTGATTCGTGACTTGCAGGAGCAGTGGAACATTACTGTTCAAGAGAGTGACGAAGATGGAGAAAAGCGAGACGACGCTTTGGTGTTTGACGTTGGAGACAAGATCGCCGCCATCAGTCTGATGCCCTTCCCCATTCCCAACAACGAGGCTGAAACCAATGCCGAAAACAACTGGATGTGGCCTGAAGCTGTAAATGCAGCCAAGGAGCATTGCGCACACATCATGGTTGCGGTCTGCGGCGGAAAAGATGATGACCTGATCGAGCGCGGCAAGCTGTTTGTAAAACTAATGGATGCGTGCTGCCGTCAGCAATACGTTACCGGTGTTTACACCAGCGGTGTAGTTTTCGACCCCAAGTTCTACAAGAAGGGGGCCGAAGCGATGAAGGACGACGATCTCCCGATCCACGCCTGGATTTGGGTTGGTCTGTACAGCAATGGCCAAACCATCAGTGCCTACACTTATGGCATGGAGACTTTTGGCCGCCGCGAAATGGAGGTTTTGGACGTAGAAGGGGCCACTGCAGGAGATGTTTGGAGATTCCTATCTGCGATGGCATCGTATGTTCTTGAATGTGACCAAACGCTTGAAGATGGTCAAACCATTGGCTTCTCCGCAGACGATATACACGACATCAAGCTTTCTGAGGGTGTTGCCCTCCCAGGCATGACGCTCAAGATTTCGTATGGGAATGGAATGCCTCAAGATTGATTAAACCTGTGAAGGCAGGTTCATTGCAGAACTTGCCTCCACTTTGTTGGGTTCGAACCATGATGAACGGAATTCCGATTTTCGTTCTTGCACTAACAGTCTTGGCACTCCTATTTGGAGGAGTTCCCTGGCTGTTGGATTGGTTCGAGCATCCGAGCAAAAACCTGCTCATCATGCTGGCCTGTTTCACCGGGCTTGGATTATGGATTTTGTTCAAGTGGTTGCGCTTCTAGCGAAAATACTCCGTTGAACACGTAAGAAAAACGAGGTGGCAAATGACTGAACTCTACACTCATGATGAGATGACTTGCGTGATGAGCCATATCGAAAAGTCTTTCGGTTCGGTCACAAACATCTTGCACGAAATCGTATCGCCCGACATCCACGTCGACATTTGTGTGATACCTCCCCACGATGAGAGTGCCTACTACACGCTCGTCACGATGGGAATGGGTGCTCATCGTATGAATGTCCCTGACGAGCTCAAGGAAAAGCTTCTCGAACGGGCGGAACTAGTCATTGCACTGCCTAAGGATTGGGATATCCAATCCAAAGATAGACAGTGGTATTGGCCAATCCGATTGCTCAAAGATCTAGCGCGTCTACCCGGTCAAATGGACACTTGGTTGGGTTGGGGGCATGCAGTTGACGATCCGGAACCCTATGCCGACAACGTCCCGTTCAGTTCGGCCATGCTGATTGGTGCACAGGCAGGCGACGAAGATGCCAGTATCTGCAAACTTCCCGATGGGGATGAAGTGAACTTCTACCAGGTCATTCCACTCTATCGGGAAGAATCAGCATTTCACACCGAGAAAGGAGCAGATGCTCTGCTCGAGCACTTGCGAGCAGTCAGTTGGGTCGTTGACCCTACGCGACCCAATGTTCTGAAAGAAGAAGATGTTCCGAATGAACTTCTCGACAACGCCGAGTGGCATCTGGAGTCTGTCAGAGATAAAAAGCTTCCCGTTGATGAAATCAACGCATTCAATCATCTGGCCATCTTTTTGAGATGGTGCATCGAACATCAACTCATGGGAGAAACCTTCTCCCACGACTTTCCGGAAGCTCTCAAAAATCCCAAAGACTTGAGAGACTTCATCCGCGATAAGCTCGACGGCAAACTTCTGAGATCCATGCTGAACAACGAGGGATACGAATTTGCCCGCTACTACTACGGCGATAACCAACAGCCGCCGTATTACCCTTGCGACGTTGATGACCACGCTTACCGTTTGTTCGGAGCTGAGCGCTATTTCTGCAAAGAGTTTCAGGACGAAGCCTATCTCTTCGTCCCCTTTGATGAGCGCTACTACGAAGAAATGGCCGAGGTCATTCAAACTCGATGGGATGCTTGGAAGAACATCCAGAAAAATGCCGTCGACTGGGATGGCCCTACCCCCTTGGCCAAGGCTTTTGAGAAGTATCTGGGTTGCCCGACCGAATACTTTCCGCCCATGCCCGATGACGATCCACTGCGAGCTGCGCTCGCTTATGCGACCCGATACGGACAGCGAGACGGCTTTGTTCCCGTCCTGATTGTTGAAGACGAAACTTTGTGGGAAACGCTTATCTTCAACTCTGACCATGCAAACGATGGTGCGGAAGATTACAAATTTGACCCGGACAAGGTGGCTGAATACCGCAAGCAGCTGCTTGAAAAGCCACTCAAAGATGTATCGAAGGTTCTGGATAGTTTGCTCGAGGATCGGCGGTGCGAGGCCGAGGACGACGAAATAGACTGGGATGAAGAAATCCTCGGGAAAGTTGCCGGCGGTGAAGCTATCGATCACTGCGCATGGTGGAATTCGGAGACGAATCTAACGCATCCGATCATATTGGCCAAGATTCCGGTTAAGAATCCCTGGGAAATCTTTGCCTGGTTACCGTTTGGCGGATGGAACGATTGTCCGGATACCGAAGATATGATGACCATTGCCAAACATTGGTATGAAAAGTACGGAGCCGTCCCTATCGTCGTGTCTCATGACGAACTGGAGATGTCAGTCCCCAAACCGGTGCCTATGAACGAAGCCTTGGGGTTGGCACAAGAGCTTTACGGCGTCTGCCCCGATGTGATCGATCAAAGCTCTGAAGATGAGGCTACGGTCGGACGTCTTGCTGACTCTTTGAGACAGTCCAAAATTTGGTACTTCTGGTGGGATTAAGTCTTCCCAATAGGCAATTGTGATCCTGTGGAGGCAAGCTCCACCGATATTGAATCGGCTAACCCTCCTCCACAGGCCGCCACCCCATCACGGTGGTCGGATCTCGATATTTAAGTCTTCTACCGGGATCCCTCCACACGGAGGATCCGTCAATGAACAACGCAATACTGACAGCCAAACTGCTAGCTTTAGTCGAAGGGAAAGAAACTCCAGAAAGCTGGCTTAGCTGGTGGTCCGATCATGAATCAGAGTTGGAGACCTTGCTGAGTCGCGGCGAGTTCCTCAGGCTGAAGCCCTGCAAGCATGCTTTCAAATGGGTCCCTTTGCTCGGCAGTCAAAAAGGAGCTGCCGGCATTCTAGAAAAGAGCGGGACCTCCTTTGAAATCAGTGGTCTTTATCAAGAGCAGTACGAGAGAGAACTTGATGAGTTCTGCCAAGCTCAAAAGCAGATCCAGGCAGAAAGACAAAAGACTTTCAAGGCTTCATATCCGGAGCTACACCGACAGTACCCAAAATTCTCCAAAGCTTTGGCAAAAGTGATTGATCAGTCCGACTCGATCCTCCCGGCAGCCTCAGAAGAACAGATTGCCAATCAAGAAAGAGAATTGGGCTTCACGCTTCCTGCTCGGGTGCATGAGCTCTTTCGACTGACCTCCGGCATCCATGTATCTGTTGGTGTGGACATAGGACTGTCTGACATGTTTAAGCTTTCGCTACATGACGAGCGCTATTACGTCCTAGGAGAATTCTGGAAAGAGGCAGATGGAGATCAGTTGCTGCTCCGTCCTGGCGAAGAAATCATCTGGTACTACGCCCATGAGCAGAACAAAGTCAAGCGCCTTTGCAAGGACATGGATGAACTTTTGGAAAAGAAGATCGCAATGTACCTAAATAACGCCTAGTAGAGGAGCATACGAAATAGAGCCCAACTCTTGAATAAATTGAGCTAGAGCTATGCAAATGAAAAACTTCTTCAACCGCACTACAAATAAGCACTGGCAGATTGAAATTGATGGCCAGACCATCCGAACTTGTTTCGGTATCTGTCAAGGTACTTCAAAAAATTCAATGGGGAGTCTTTCTGCTTGTTGTTGATTTAGGCAGCAACTTTCAATGAAGTAATCTGTCTATCCGGATTCAACCACTGGCTTCCGGCGGCCTCGCACCTCATCACTCGACCGACAATCCATCGTTCCGGATGCTGTTGTCGGGCCTTCTCGAGCATCACGCGTCGTGCCTCGCAAATCGCTGCATCCGCGCCACTAAAACGCGCCCACGGGGTTACGTTGTTAATGCCGCTGTGCACCCATTGCTCGTTGTACTTCTGCGCAAATGCAGCCAATCCCTTTTTGCATTCCTCAAGGCTGTGATAGTTGCGTTTACCCATGTGGCCAGTGTACTTCATGGTTTTGAACAGCGACTCGCTGTAGGGGTTATCGTTGCTGACCCGAGGCCGACTGTGAGAGAACTCCACGCCGCGCACCGCCAGCAACCCTAAGGTTTCAGCGGCCTTCATAGCCGCGCCGTTGTCTGAGTGCAAAACCAAACAACGAGGTCGTATGTAGTGCTTATCCATTGCCTCGCTTAGAAAGCGCACTGCGTTTTGGGCCGTCTCGGCCTCGAAGACGTCGTAGTGCACCATGTAGCGGCTATAGATGTCGATCACCGCGAAAGCGTAGTAGAAGCGCGTTGAGTGCTCTGCGTCTCGCAAATACGTGATATTCCACGTCCAGACTTGATTGGGCCCTGTCGCTTCGTAGCTTGTCGGCTTGTGCCGCTTGATAGCGGAGCGAACTCCGTCACGGCGCGCATTGGCCTTGAAACGGCGCAGAACACGGTACACCGTTGACTCGGAGGCCAGATACTCGCCCTTGTCCAGCAAGGCATAGAAGGCCTGTCGGACACTCAAATCGCAGACATCGGGCTGGCAATAACGCTCGTACACGACCTGGCGTTCCTCTGATGACAGCGCCCGCGGGTTGGCTGCAAATTCGCGCTTCGGACGCTGGTCCTCGTTTTCCGGGCAATCACGCCACTTGAGGTAACTGCTGAAGGCAATGCCCAAGCATTTGCATGCCTCGACAGCACGTGCACCGGCCGCATCAGCTTCCGTGACCAGCTCCACAGCTTTACCGCGATTCCGGGCGCTGATCATTTTTCCTCGAAACTCATATCCGATTTCAGACTTGGAAACGGACGTGAGTTTCTCGGCATAGAGGCTTTTTGAGAGTTTGCTGACTGCTGAAAATCACCAAAGAAAAAGGGCCACGCAACCGAAGCTACGTAGCCCAACCAGGTCTCATAAAATTTCCATTTTTTGCACCAACAGAAAGGAGACCTGAGGCATGCATCTTACAGCAAATATTTCGGTTCCACAGAAGAATTTCATTGCCATCGACTTGCATAGTGACAACGCAGTCATCTGCGTGCGTCGAAATGCACTCAACAAAGCCGGTGAGCTTGTCGGCAAAAATATCTGGTGCGGTCGGGTCAGCATCCGTGACGGACTCGACAATTTCATCAAAGTGCTTGTGCCGCACTGTCAGGATTTCGATCACGTTGCCCTGGTCGAATCCACCTACAACTGGTATTGCCTGGCAGATGCCTTTGAAGAGCGAGGCTGGTTGCTTCGCGTCGCGGATCCGAGCACCGTCAGTCAAGCCAACCTCAAATCCTCCGATGACCGTACCGACGCTCAATATCTTGCCGAGCGACTGCGAGTCGGTTCTCTTAAGCACTACTTGCCGCTGAACTACTCAAGTCGAGCACTTCGGGATCTGTGTCGGTGTCGTATGGCGATGGTTCAGGACTGCGCAAGCTTGAAAATCAAGCTCATCAACTTGTATCGCAATCAGCTGAGCAAAAATGTGCGCGTGGCCGATCTTCTTGAGCGCTGTCAACCGCACATGCAGCCCAACTATCGTTTCAACTCCGACATTCTCGAAGAATTCAAGGATCCGAATATCCGACTGCGTGTGGCTTTTGAAATCTCTCGCATTGCCATGCTCGAGGAAATGATCGAAGAGTGCAATGCAGAAATACAGAAGCAATGCAAAGATCAGGAGCTCGTCAAACTCTGCAAAACCTTTCCCGGCTGCGGCCCCGTTCTCTCTGCGGTTATTTGCACGGAAATCGGCACCATGCAGCGTTTTAAGTCTGCAGGCGATTTTGTGTCCTACTGTCGATTGTGCTCAACGAGCAAACTGAGTAACGGCAAAAGCAAGGGCCTGGGCAATGCCAAAAACGGCAACGCCTACTTGAGTTGGGCTTTTACCGAAGTCGCTCAATATGCCTCCAGAAACCCTGTGATTCGGGAGATTTTGCAACGTCTGCTGCGCAAATACGGCGGTCTGAGAGTCAAGGCCATTCGTACTTTGGCCGCAAAAATCGCTCGAGTGACTTTCAATATGCTCAAAAACAAACAGCCATTCAACGCAGCCAAATGCTTCGGCATTGAGCTGACAAAAAGCATCAAGAAGAAATTGCCACACAAGCCGTTGAGGGAGGATGCAGCTGTTGTGTTGCCGGCGGTGGCAGGCCAAGCTTAGGAATCCGCCATGTCTTGTGCTTGCTTGTGTACCGAATTGTCAAACCGTCCAAGCCTGAGCTGGGGGGGGGATGTTCCGCCATAGAGAACGCGCAGCCCGAATAGGATGGTGGTTTGACAACCTTTTTATCGCTCGCCGCTGGGCAGTCCGGGAAAGAATGCTTCTTTCCCGGCTGCGCCGCGATTGTAGCGATACTCGTAGCGCGTCAAGTCAATGCAGCAATGAACGGGGACCCCTTGCGCCGTTGCACGGCGCCCCATTAAATGCTGCATTGACTTGACCCGGCAAATGCCGTAACCCGCTTTAACACTGGATTTCGACCGATCGCCGAGCCTCTCGGTGGGTGAGCTCTCTCAACTGGAATATCTCACTGAGGGATGATCTTGCGTTTCCTGTACGAATACATAGGACGGCAGATCGGAGCAGACCGGAGTTTCTGGCCGCCTGTCACTGGCGGTGGGCCGCCCTGATGGACACGTCGTTTGACGTGAAAGGGCCGCTAGATCCTGATGTGTGCCTGTGACGATTCCGTGTCACGAGCAGAGAAATTCCGCCGATCGATTGATGGGTTAAAAGCCTGGTGCGCTTATCGGTTGCCATCCCAAAAATTTTGTGCTCAGAATGACGTGTTCTTAGGCGTCAGAGTCAGTTTCGTTCTGTGCTTAACCCTTGACAAACAAATCGGAATGTGCCCCCCTTCTCGTATGGATTAGGGGGTTTTTTATACATATCCAAGGGCACCAGGTTCGTAAAACACCACCCAACCAGCAAATCTTCATCCATTCTAGGCGGATAGCGTAAAAATAAGAAAAGAAGATATGTAAACTCTACAGTGGAGCTGAAAATTTTCGTATCGCTTTTTGACTCCCGAAGCAGCAGTCATTGTTCGCTGAACGTGTCTCATTTGTCTCAATGCGGAGAACTTAACCGAACTCATTTAAAAGGCTCAACCAGATATTCAGAAAGTTAACTTCGTTACCAGAGATCAAGTACCACTCTTTGGTCAGACAATTCGTCTTTGCAAACGCCCTATCTGACGCGATTCAACTATTCATCAACTGCCGGAATGGTTTACTTTGCAGATCGCTAAAAATCGCATGGTTAATTTGCAATAATCTATCTATTGGTGTTTTTAAATGAAATTTAATAACAAAAGCAAGTTCCTTATGGTTGGCGGTGTTGTTTTCGCCAATCTTTTATTCTCACAAAGTATATTGGCTCAGGATTACAACAATATTAAGAAACTGAATGATCAACAAATCATCAATATCAAAGCAAAAGCATTGAATGGTGATGTAAATAAGCAATCCGCGTTATGCAGTTTGTATACATATGGAATTCTAGGTGTAAAAAAAGACTTTCGCGAAGCTAGAAAGTGGTGCAAAATGGCAGCTGAGAATAATGACTTCAAGTCTGAACATTTGTTATGGCACAGTTACTTTTCAGAGTACAGAGAAAGTAAAAATAAGGACTTGCTGAAGTTAGCATTGAGATATTTGAAGCTCGGGCCAGATTTATATATTAATGATGTTAAAAAATACAATGAAATCATTGAATATATAGCACTTTGTTATATGGAGCTTAATGACTATCAAGGAATGAAGAATTTCTTTTTAGAAAGATCAAAGGCTGGAGATTCTGAGAGTGCATTTGCTCTATTTGACTTATGCATAATCGATGATGTTCGATTAAAAGATATTAAACTGGCAAAAGAGCAGTTATTCCGAGCTGCATCGTTAGGTAGTCCATATGCTCAATTTAATCTTGGGCAGGCATATGTAGGTGTTGATGTGGGAGGGCTAGATATTGAAAAAAATTATTCTAAAGCTTTAAATTGGTATAAGAAATTTTTATCCAATAAGAAGACAGATCCAACTAGCAAGGATGCATTAAAGGCTCGTCATAACCTAGCTTTCATGTATCAAAAAGGATATGGCACTCCTGCGAATGTTGCTAAAGCCTTAGAATTATATAGGTTAAATTGCAATTATGGACTTAAGGCTGATTGTTCAGCAATAGATAAAATCAATAAAAAGCAGTAATATATTCCTTTTTGTCACTATATATTGATAATTAGCTATACGCTAGATAGGTTTATGATGAAATCAATAATATTCTCTCTATTAATGCTCTTCTCTACAGCAGTTATATCGGCACCATTAAGTAATACTCAACTTCGAGATATAATTATTGAGTCATTAACTAACAAAAAATATGTTGATCAACATGCAAAAACAATTGGTTTAACTGGAGAGAAAAAGAAAATCATAGAAGAGCATTACCATGAGCTAGCAAAGACACCTGAGGTTATTAATTATATTGTAGAACAATTGTCTCAGATTGGCATTGACGATGAGAGAATGTCAGCAAATGAGGTGTTACTTATGGTCTCAAATATCAGTACAGCTCTCTCGTTAGAAGGCATTAGAAACGCAACAGTTCAAGATAAAGAACAAGCTTTAGCTAACACTATACAAATAATTAAATTGCTAGATTACAACGATTGTGCATTTTATCTTTTTAATAATGGTTCTGAGAATGCTGACAGAGCTATGATAAGACGGTCAAAAATACAAAGAAGAATTTGGTCAAAGATGTCAATATCTGACATGAGGATGCAATATAAGTTCACTAGAAAAATGTCGATAAATGGAATTAATCATTTTGCTAGCTACGTTCCGATGGATGAAACTGAGTTGAATATGGCTATACTAGCAACAAGGAATTCATTCGATAGACGCTTAACTAAATATTATCCAGAAGACAAATATCGATTATCTCAAGCGTTAGCTAATCCCTATTCCGCAACAAATATTGATGCATGTCGAGCTTCTATAGTATTTATGGAATCTATTTTAGATCTTTCAGGAAAGAATAAGGAATATGCACTAAATATGTTTTTTTCGGGAAAGTAGATAGCCATGTGTATGCCATGACAGCCCCGCACTCGCAATTTTTGTTGTGATCATGGAACAGACTTTTAACCATCTAAGGAACATCTCGAGCACTTTTCTCACCGGTATTGGCCTGTCTATAAATATAAAAACAAATTTACCCATTGCTGTCCAAAACAAAATCTGATACGAGGGCGACTTTTCTGGCAAAAGAAAATTGAATCTGTCCAAAGCAAATTCGAGGCTCTCGACTGAGCCTCAGCGCCAATAAAATACGGCGGAGACCGTATACGATGAAGAGGTACCACCCTTCAACATCGCGACATCTCCGCCATGAAGCCGAAGACTATCACGGTGTTCGCGCAACTGTGCAATATGCTGCCGCGCGAGCCGCTTATTCGCATCTCTCAAGATCAAACTCCCAGTGAAGACGGTCGCAGGTTCAACGCTCAGAAATTCAACACCTGGGACTTGTTGTGTGCCTTAATTTTCTGCCACATGGGGCGCTGTACGTCGTTGCGTTGCATTGAGGACGGCCTGTTTACCGCGCGGCAAGAACTCCATCACGCCCGACAAGCTCAGTTTTTGCGTAGATCAACCCTGTCCTACATCAACAATCACACGAACTTCAGCATTCTGGAAACGTACTACTACCGGGTTTTGGAACATTTCCGTGAGGCTTTGGCGCTGAAGTTTTCCAAGACATACACCAAGCCGGTATTTTCGTTGGATTCAACGACCATAACCCTGTGTTACTCACTATTTCCTTGGGCGCGATACCGGTCGCATAAGGGAGGCCTTAAGCTGCACACAGCCTTAAACCACGAGTTGTTGCTTCCCGAAGTCATCGACATGACAGCGGGTAGCGTCAACGATGTAAAACAAGCCAAAGCGGTCATCAGACAACTGCCACCAGACAGCATTGTCGTCATGGACCGCGGATACAACGACTATGAACTGTTCTTCTGGCTGTCAGATCGAGGAACAACCTTTGTTACGCGACTCAAGGACAATGCGCTTACGATGCCGCTGAACAATCGTTGCTTGGCCTCGGTTCCTGGCGAATGGAGCCTGCATTCCTTTGAATTTTGCGGCATTGCAGCCCGTTGTTGTGAGGGAAAAAGCTTTCGTCTTGTTTGTTGGAACGACACTGAAAATCTGAGATGGTTCCGGTTTATTTCAAACGCCGAGAATCTTACTGGCCCTCAGATTGCTCAACTCTATCAAGATCGTTGGAAGATCGAACTGTTCTTCAAGAAGCTCAAGCAGAATCTTCGCGTCCAGAACTTCATCGGAAGGAGTCCCAATGCCGTTATGAATCAAATTTGGGGAGCCATGATCTCAGTGCTACTGGTGGATGTATGGCTCCGCCAGGCCAAATACCCCTGGAGTTTCTCAAGACTTTTCGACTACCTGAGCATGAACTTGCTTACGCACAACAACTTGATGCAAATAATCGAGCGGCCTAACCTTCCGACAGAATCTAACGAAGCGTCTTTGGAAAGGGTACAACAGCGGTTATTCGATTGACGGGGGACTTGGTTTCAGAGGCAAAAAACCACTTCGTTTGAAATCAACGAGTTAAAGCGTCACGATCTGCCTATGCACATTTTGTTTTGGACAGCAATGTGTAGCGGTAGCAAGATATTGTTGCTGCGCTACTGCCAAAACAAAGCAGAACATCAAGCAGTCATCAACTGTACCAACAGTACACTTCGAAGTGTACTTACCACAGTGAACAGTACAGTCGCCTACCTTTTCTCTCCAGTACAGTCTTCGAAAACTGAAGAAATCCCAGTTATCTATTGACTCCAGACCGTCTGTGGCGACTGAGTCCAACTCTCTTATGCAACAACTAGAACACTGCTCATAAGTATACTTACTTGTATACTCATGCCATTTCCAGTACAGTTACTGTACTTACGCCTCGTCTGAAGTAACCATTGTCATCTTCAAGAGGCTGGTCCCCATCAAGCCCTCAAGGTTTCGCCATGCAATATCTACCTACAGACCTTCTAACAGCCATTGAACGCATGCGATTGATTGGCTCCGACACACAACGTTATGAGGTCAAGGCAGCCAGAAAGGCGCTTCCCGAAAGCATTGCGGAAACAATTTCAGCTTTTGCTAATCGCGACGGCGGAACGATCATCCTGGGACTCGACGAAAAAGCCAAATTTTCCACAGTTCCTGACTTTGATGCCGATTCAATTCATGATGCCTTGCTCAGGATCGGAGATGACCTCACGCCACCTTGCCGCCTCGAGATTGAGCGCTATCCCTTTGAAGGAGCAGAAATCGTCGTAGCTATCGTTGAGGCTGCTCCCTTGGATCAACGTCCCTGCTTTATTACCAAGAAGGGATTGCGGTACGGTTCATTCATTCGAACGGGAGACGGCGATAAGAGACTGACCGACTACGAAATTGAGCGCCTTCGCGAATTTCACCAACAGCCTTCGTTTGATCGGCAACCTGTGTACGAAGCGTCGATGAGCGACCTGGATTCATCAATCCTTGATGCCATTGTCCAGCGTAATCGTGAAATCACGCCTCGGATCTTCGGCAAGATGGATCGCATGGAAATTTTGACCAAACTAGGGGCCATCGCCCCGGACTCTGAAGTTAGTGGTCGGTACGTGCCCACTCTGGCTGGTCTGCTGGTAGCTGGAACTTATCCCCAAGAGTTCTTCCCTCGCCTCAATGTCACTTTCACAGTGTATCCCGGCGTTACGAAGGCCCAGATCGACGGCATTCGCTACCTCGAAACGCAATCCGTCAATGGTTCCATCCCCGAAATGCTTGTGCGCTCGCTTGAATTACTCAAAAAGCACATGAACAAGGGGGCTCTCATCCAGGGCGCATT
>ENA-ORRQ01001001-ORRQ01001001.1-human-gut-metagenome-genome-assembly--contig:-NODE-1001-length-23899-cov-10.416331_pt1 | contig 23899 bp, 11 predicted proteins | sample MGYA00242177_ERZ509138 | MGnify/ENA primary metagenome ERZ509138 (study PRJEB26280, sample SAMEA2338628) | human gut metagenome | biome: human gut; feature: human-associated habitat; material: faeces... | reverse complement strand
TAGCCAAGAACGAATACATCATAGCTGGTAATGGTATCGTCGTAGTTTTCCAAAGCAAGACTGAAAAAGCGCAAGCTGAAGAAAAGAAACTCGGTGAGGACGGATTTGTAGACAACGGTGGAACCGAAACAAAGAAACAAGCCACAACCTTCAAAGGTAAGCGTATCGGTATCGGATATGTAGACCAGGTTGAAGTAAACAAAAACGGCAAATTACAGTTTATCCGTCGTGATAATGGCGATCAGGACCACCAGGGACGCCATGCCCGCATCTCATGTGGAGACAATAAAATACTCCACATCAAGCTATACGAATACTAAATATATATATATAATAAGGTATAAAGGGAATCTGCACTGGACAACTTCCGCATCGTGCCTTTCACAGCCGTAAGCGTTTCTAATTAAAGAGAAAATTCATGAAAATCTGTCGTAATCTCACTTTTTTATCGAGATTACGACAGATTTCTCGTTTAAAAGTTGTCGTAATCTTGCTTTTTTTCTGAGATTACGACAGAATTCTCGATTTAAGTCCCTAAAAGTCCTTAGGAAAATGTGATGATTTAACAGAAAAGTCCTTAGGAAAATGTGATAAATATACTTAAAAGTCCTTATGAAAATGTGATTTTACTTGCGTAATTCACTGTTTATTAGTATCTTTGCCAAAACATAATTTTTAGCGTATGGAAAGACTACTTATATCCCAATTGTTAAAATGGAAAGACAGTCACGGAAGGAAGCCACTCATACTGGAAGGTGCAAGACAAGTTGGCAAGACTTGGCTACTGAAAGAATTTGGGCGCAAGTACTTCAAAGACGTATGTTACATCAACTTCGAACAGAGTGATGTACTCGAAGAGATATTTGCTGGCGACTTATCACCACAACGCATTATAGAACAGCTCTCTATATATAATGGTAAGATGATAATACCCGAGGAAACTCTTATTATCTTCGATGAAGTACAAGAAATGCCAAGAGCACTCACCTCTTTGAAGTATTTCTGCGAAGAGGCACCAGAGTATGCCATCTGCTGCGCAGGCTCATTGCTAGGCATAGCCCTGCACGAAGGCACATCCTTCCCTGTAGGAAAGACAGATTTCCTGCATCTATATCCCATGTCCTTTAAAGAGTTTCTGCTAGCAAACGGAGAGAACATGCTGGTAGACTATATCGATAAAGGAAACAGAAACCTGGGAGCATTCGAGGTTCGCCTTACAGATTATCTGAAAAAATACATGATAATAGGAGGTATGCCTGCTGTTGTAGCAGAGTGGCTGGGCAGCAAAGACTACAACAAGGTGAACCGCATCCAGCAGGAACTGATAGCAGCCTACCAGAAAGACTTCTCCAAACATGCTCCAAAGAATATGGTCGAGAAAATCCGTTATGTATGGAACAGCATCCCTTCGCAACTGGCGAAGGAAAACAAGAAGTTTGTCTATGGACTGGTGAGAGAGGGAGCCAGAGCACGGGAATATGAGGATGCCATCATGTGGCTTTCTGATGCAGGTGAAATCATCAGAACCAACAATGTCAGCAAGCCCGACATCCCAATTTCAGCCTATGCTGATCTCAAATCGTTTAAGGTATTCTTACTGGATGTAGGTCTGTTGAGGGCAATGAGCAAGATTTCGCCGAAAGTAATATTAGAAGGAAGCAGAATCTTTGAAGAATTTAAGGGAGCATTGACAGAACAGTATGTCTGTCAGGAACTTCAGAACTTTACAGAAACTCTTGAAACCAATTATTATTGGTCTTCCTCAGCCACTGCAGAGGTTGACTTCCTTATTTCCGACGGTTTGGATGTATATCCACTGGAAGCAAAGGCAGGAGTAACCATGAATGGCAAGAGTTTGAAACTGTATCGGGAAAGATATTCACCCAAATGGTCGGTTCGCACCAGTCTCTTGCCATACGAGAGAAACAACAGTTCAAAAACCATCAACATCCCCCTCTATATGCTCTTTGTTCTAGACAAAGAATTAAAGGCAGAAAGTTAGTATTTCAGCGAAAGCGGCAGTTTTTGACAAAACTGCCGCTTTCGCTTGTTTTTCATAAGCAAAAGTGTATAAAAACCGCATATTTATAACAAAATATCGAGCAAAGTGCAACTTTTCTAGAAAAAAGTTTGGTTATTTCCTAAAAAATGCTTAATTTTGCAGCCGATTAAAAATATTATTAAAATTTAGTGAAGTTTGAGATACTTCCTTATATATAATAAGGTATGGCAACATACCCCTACCAGTTCGGGATAAGAGTTGGAGACAAGAAATGAGCCCCCACGCTCAATAAAAGTTGGGAGGATATGTAGTGAGAAAGAAATATAAAACATTATATATTTATTAATTAATTAAACGAGAGAGATTTATGGAAAAAAGACTCATGACGTTTATTGCCTGCCTCTTCCTTAGTTTAGGAATGGCGTTGGCGCAAACTCAAGTTTCCGGTAAAGTAACCTCTGCAGAGGATGGTGAACCAGTCATTGGTGCATCTATCAAAGTAGCAGGTACCAATACCGGTACAGTTACCGATGTTGATGGTAACTTCTCATTGAATGTTCCAGCTGGTGCAAAGTTGGAAGTAACATACCTCGGCATGTTGCCTCAGACTGTAAAGGCTGGACAAAAGATGAAGATTGTATTGGAAGCGGATAACAAGACTCTTGACGAGGTTGTGGTTACCGCAATGGGTATCTCCCGAGACAAGAAAGCCCTCGGTTATGCATCACAGAAATTAGGTTCTGAAGATCTGAACATTGCTGGTACTAGCTCTTTGGCTAGCGCTATGCAGGGTAAGTTGACCGGTGTTGATATCCGTCAGTCTTCTGGTGCTCCTGGTGCATCTTCTCAGATTGTCATCCGTGGTGCCCGTTCATTCTCTGGCGACAACACCCCTCTCTATGTCGTAGATGGTATGCCTATCGCTTCTTCTGCAGACTATGATACAGGTGCCTCTGTTACTGGTGCAGATAAAGCAAATCGTTCTATCGATATTAACCCTGATGACATCGAGAGCATCGACGTATTGAAGGGTCAGGCTGCTTCTGCCCTTTATGGTATCCGTGCATCTAATGGCGTCATCATCATTACCACCAAGCGTGGTAAGGCAAATGGTGGTCGCCCTCAGATTACATTCTCTACCGACTTGAGTGCTCAGACTGTCAGCAAGAAGTTTGATCGTCAGGATATTTATGCCCAGGGTAATGGCATAAATGCTTATAACCCATCATCATCTATGAATTGGGGTCCTAAGATTGCTGATCTGGCAAACGATGCTACTTATGGTGGCAATACCGACAATGCTTATACTCAGAAGTATGGCAAGCACGAGGGTATGTACTACAACCCTAAGTATGCAGCAGCAGGTCTTGACGGTTGGGCTACTCCACAGATTTATGACAATGTAGGTGATTTCTTCGATACTGGTTTTACCCAGAACTCAAACTTGAGTATTTCCCAGAAGAATGGCAACTTGGCTTATTCTTTCGGTATCGGTGACACTTATCAGAAAGGTATCATCCCTTCTACAGGTATGATGCGTACTACCGCCCGTGGTGCTGTTGATTTCGAAATCAACAAACAGTGGAAGACTGGTTTCTCTGCCAACTACAGCTCTACCAAGATTACATCTGCTCCAGGTGCCAACGACGGTATTATGAACGTGGTTTATTCTGCTCCTTCTGAGTACAATCTGAAGGGCACTCCTACCCATGCACCAAACGACCCTACAAATCAGATCTTGTTCCGTTCTACCTCATTCAATAACCCATATTGGTGGAAGGACAACAATGAATTCAGCCAGCGCACCAACCGTGTATTCGGTAATGCTTATCTTGAGTATCGTCCTAACTTCGGCTGGGATACAGAGCGTTACAACCTGGTAATCCGTGAGCAGGCTGGTCTTGATGTTTACACCACTAACAATAGTGATGTATATGAAAAGGGTTCTGCACAGAATGAAGGTGGTGAGATTGAAAACTATGGTGTTCAGCACAATATCTTCAACAACCTCTTCACTGCCAACTTCACAGCTAAGTTGGGTGCTGACAATGCGTGGGATTTCGGTGCATTGCTCGGTTCTGAGTTCAATCATGACTATCAGCGTGTCTGGGATTACGATGGAACCAACTTCCTGTTCTATGGTCAGCCTACTATGACCAATACCACTGTTAAGCCAGTAACAGAGGAATATCAGGCTCAGGAGCGTACCGTAGGTTTCTTCGGTCAGTTGTCTTTGAGCTATGCTAATCAGGTTTATCTGACTGTGACAGGTCGTAACGATATCGTTTCTACTATGCCACGCAACAACCGTAGCTTCTTCTATCCATCTGTATCACTCGGCTGGATTTTCACAGAGCTTCCAGCATTGAAGAATAATCACATCCTCTCTTATGGTAAGCTCCGTGCTTCATTCGCTCAGGTAGGTCAGGCAGGTCACTACTATGCTAACTATTACTATGTTCCAGGTTATGGTAGCGGTATGTATGGTATCACTCCTATCAGTTATGCTATCAACGGCGTAAGTTCTTATGTGCCTTACTACGTGAAATATGACCCTAATCTGAAGCCACAGAACACCGTGAACTGGGAGTTTGGTGCAGACTTGAACTTCTTCGACAATCGTGTTCGTCTGGAATATACAGCCAGCTATCAGGATATCAAGGATCAGATTTTCGATGTTCCTACAGCAGGTTCTACAGGTTATCAGTACCTCCGTACCAATGCCGGTGAGATGACCACATGGTCTCATGAGTTTGCCATCAACGCAAGCATCATCCAGACTAAGGATTGGGATTTGGATCTTGGTGTAAACTTCACCAAGCTAACCAACAAGGTTAAGTCTTTGGCTAATGGCGTAGAGAGTATCATGCTGGGTGGTTTCGTTGAGCCACAGATACGTGCCCAGGCAGGTTATACCTATCCAAATATCTATGGTGTAGCATTCCAGCGCGATGAGCAGGGCCGCCTCTTGCTTCAGGAGGGTCTTCCTATCGGTACTGCCGCTAGCCAGAACCTGGGTGAGTGTACACCTGATTTCAATATGGGCTTCAACCTGAAGGCTCGCTGGAAGCGCTTGTCTTTGAGTGCAACCATGGATTGGCAGAAGGGTGGCAAGATGTATAACGGTACACTCTTGACTTTGAATTATTTCGGTGCAACCAAGGAGTCTATTCCATACCACGAGGGTACTATGGTAGCTGAGGGTATTGATATTGCAACAGGTGAACCAAACAAGGTTGAGGTAAGCAAGCAGGATTACTGGATGGCTTACAATAACGTGACTGAGGCAGGTATCTACGACCGTAGCTTCCTGAAGCTCCGCGATGTAACCTTGAGTTACCAGCTTCCAAAGTTTGCTGGCATCGACATCTCTGTATATGGTTTCGCACGCAACGTGCTCCTCTGGTCTAAGATGAAGGATCTGGATCCTGAGTCTTCTCAAGGTAATGGTAATATGAGTGGTGCTTTCGAGCGTTTCTCTCTGCCAAATACTTCAAGCTTCGGTGGTGGTTTCAAGATTACATTCTAATCGGCGGACCCACCTCGGAATCATTTAAAGTATCAATATTAATAAAGGATAAAACAATGATGAATTTTAAGAATATATTTGGCATCTTGGCTATCTCTGCAGTTTCTATGATGACTGTATCTTGCTCAGAGGATATCATGGACAGAATCAACAAAGACGAGGCTCACCCAGGTGAAAGCGTTGTTTCTGCCAAATTCCAGCTCACAGATGCCATCGTTTCTAGTGTTTTCACTACCAACACAGGTAACTTCGCCTGGTATGTTGCTTCTTATACAGAGCAAATCCTGGGTACAGGTAACAACCAGCTTAAGAATGCAGAGCTCCGCAGCATCAATGAGACTGCTGCTGCTTCTACTTTCGATAATGAGTGGAACGGTACTTATCTTAACCTCAACAACATTCAGCAGATGATTGCTAAGTGTGAAGAGGGTGGCAATAGCGCCGGACAGCTTGATATCAAGGCTATGGGTCAGATTTTGGCAGCTTACGATTGGGGAATTATGACCGATTTGTTTGGTAACATTCCTTGCTCTGAGGCTTTCAAGGTATCTGCTCCTAAGCTCGATACTCAGGAAGATATTTACAAGCACATTCTGGAATTGCTGGATGCTGCAAAGGGTAACTTGGATCAGGCTATTGCCGGCAATATGAAGAATGCGGGGGCCTTCGATGTCTTGTTCAATGGCAACTTGACTCAGTGGCGTGGTCTTGCTCATGCCTTGAAGGCTCGCTATCTCTTGCATGAGGTAGGTCGTGCTACCGACAAGAATGCACAGTATGCTCAGATTCTGGAAGAGGCTAATGCTGCTGTAGCTGATGGCTTCAATGGTGCAAACCTGAATATCTTCGATGGCAACAACCAGATTGATGCATGGTCTGCTTACTGGGTTAGCCGTGAGTATAGTGCTTCATCCAAGACTGTTAATGACTTGATGGTAGCTCGTCAGGACCCACGTGAGGCTATCTATAATTATAATGGTGCAGACTACTATGGTGCTCCTGCTGAGTTGGGCTTGATGACTCCTGGTGACAAGGAAGCAGCCGGTGCTACCAGTGCTACCAATTTTCCTCTCTGGTTCTGGAATGGTGTGAACGAGGTTAAGATTCCTAGCCATTTGATGAGCAAGTCAGAGCTTTACTTCATTATCGCAGAGGTAAAGGCTCGCTTGGGTCAGAATGCCAAGGCTGATTTCGAGACTGCAGTCAAGGCTTCTCTTGCTGACTATGCTACTGTAGGTGCTACTGAGTTCAGTGCTGAGGATGTTGCTGCTTATCTTGCTGGCGAGACTGCTGCTAAGTTTGCTGCAAATCCATTGAGCGAGATTTTGGTTCAGAAGTATATCGCCCAGACTCGTGACGAGCAGTTGGAGACCTTCAACGATATGCGCCGCTGCAAGTATCTTGATGGCAGCTATCCTGTAGCAATGACCAATCCTAACAATACTCAGGCAGGTCAGAACCGTTTGCCACTTCGTTTGCCTTATGGTTCAAGCGATGTTCTTTCAAACCCTAACGTGAAGGAAGCTTTCGGTTCAGGAAATGATGCCGGTAAGTATATCTTTACCGAAAATGTATGGTGGGCTGGTGGTAGCCGCTAATACAAAAATATAAAAACAACAAAAGGTGTATCTTTCTTGTCCATCTAGGGGACTTTTAAGATACACCTTTTTAGATAATTACAAATCCATAAGCAATGAATTTTCTATCGAAACTTTCTTTATATGACATCTTGGCGATGATTGTACCAAGATTCATTATCCTTTTATGGGGATTATCTATGTGTAAATTGTCATGGATGCCAAATACTTTTGAAGTTGACAATTCTATAATCTGGGCAATTTGGCTTATTGCTGCTTACCTTATCGGCATTATAAACCATGTACTAACATCACGAATATGGAATAAGACAAGAAATAGCCATGACTTTTTAGCTGAGACTTTACAGAATACAAAAAAAGAGATAAAAGACTATAAATACCTTCCTCAAAAAGAATATTCTTACACGAAGCAGTTACATGTTACCATTCCTTGCATTTATTTGCTAGCAGCTATTGTTGTTGCTTGCTTTTTACAAGCTAGCAGCATTAAGTACATCTATATTCCGGAATTGCTTTCGTTGGCAGCATTCAGCTTTCTCTTATATTTTAGTTTTAAGGGAATAGATCCATCGGTAGCTCCAAGTAAAGAAAATCACGAAATTTTAAATCGATATTACGAAGCCTATTATTACGCAAGCAAGAATGGATACAATAATGACGTTTCAATTATTGAAGGACAAGTAGCATTTATGCAAAGTATGATTATACCGATTTCATTATTTCTTATTTTGCCCAAAAGCTTATATCCATATATGCCTTATCCTGAATTCATCTGTATATTGAAAGGACTTTTGCTGCTGTTATGTATTGTGTTGATACTAGTTATACCTAACAGAGTTAAGAAGATCCATTACCTTATATGGTGCAATTTTGAATATCTCAAAAGGCTACCAGACGTAGCCCCCTAAAAAGGAGTTAAAACGCCTAGTATTATCAATAATTCCATTCTGATATACTAGGGAAAAGATAAACCCAACCTTTAAAGTCAAAGTTGCACCCTTGCCGCCCCATCACTGGTCAGACAAGGAAGCGACTTGCCTTTTATAATCCTCATTCTCAAACATTTTTCAATAATTCCTTGGAACTTTCAGAAGAAAAGCGTATCTTTGCAGAAAAAAGAAACGATGCCAACAATATTTATATTTTTCGGATTCAGATTCATGTTTTATTCTAATGATCATGAACCAATTCATGTCCATGTTATCAAGGATGGAAATGAAGCAAAATACAATGTATCCCCTCTGACCCAGATTTATAACCATGGATTCAAAAAGCATGATATTGCTTTGATAGAATCTATTATTTCTGAGAATGAGGCGGTCATTATAGATAGATGGAAAGAGTATTTTAATCAAAAATAAGATATTATGGAGCAATATAGAGTAAATCGCGTTTGGGTTGACGATGCCCATATTTGGGCAGAAACCCAAAATGGCTGGAAGGCTAACTATCCTTTCAGTCGTTGGAATCGTCTTGCTAACGCCACACCTGCCCAGCGCAAGGCTTTCGTTTTGAGTAGATATGGTATTCATTGGCCTGAATTAGACGAAGATTTATGCTTTGAAGGACTGTTCGCAGATGCTGGTATATACAAACCGTCAAATGCAGAAGATACTATTTATTATCAAGCATAATAAAAGTTTTTTTGCAGCAGAAGGATAAGTGAATCATTAAAACCAAGGAGGTAAATATGACAGAGCTAAGAGATAGATACATACGTTTTGACTGGGCTATCAAGCATTTGCTTCGCCAGAAGGCGAACTTTGGGGTGCTTGAGGGCTTCCTGACTGTGTTTCTGAATGAACCTATCAAGATTGTTGATATTCTGGAAAGTGAAGGTAATCAGCAGCAGGCTAATGATAAGTTCAACAGGGTTGATATCAAGGCGAAAAATAACAAGGGAGAAATCATTATCGTCGAGATACAGAACACAAGTGAGCTATATTATCTGGAGCGTGTGCTCTATGGAGTAGCCAAAGCTATTACAGAGCATATCAATCTGGGAAATACCTACAAAGAGGTGAAGAAGGTATATTCAATCAGCATTCTGTACTTTGATCTGGGCAAGGGATCAGACTACATCTATGTGGGACAGAACAATTTCGTGGGCTTGCATACCCAAGACCACCTGATCATCAGTACTAAGGAGAAAGATACGATAGTGAGGAAATCACCTTCAGAGATATTCCCAACCTATATTCTGGTTCGAGTTAATGAATTCAATAAGGTGGCTAAATCACCATTGGAAGAATGGGTTGAATACCTGAAAAATGGAGTCATCTCTCCAGACACCCAGGCACCAGGTCTGCAGGAAGCTCGTGAGAAACTGAAATACTATTCCATGTCGGATGCTGAACGTTATGCATACGATGAGCACATCAATGCCATCATGATTCAAAATGATGTTTTGGGAAATGCAAGACTGGAAGGTATGGAAGAAGGAAGAACCAAAGAAAAAAATAACATTGCCCGCAAAATGCTGGCTAATGGATTGAGCATAGAACAGATAGCTTTAATTACTGGTTTGACAGAGCAGGAAATTAAAAGACTATAATATAATAAGGTGTATCCCCCTAGCCTTTCATCACCGAAGGCAACAGAGGATACACCTTATTTTATGATCTCAGCTGATAAGAAACGATACTATGAACGAATCTTATATCCGTGAATGCTGTAATACAAAATGTAGAGGAAGCAAGGGAGACAGAGCCAATATGCCTGCTGAGCACCTACTGCATCCTTCAAACTGCCATAGAGCGTAGGAAGAACGGCTCCACCAAACATCGCCATGATGAGCAATGAAGAACCTGCCTTGGTAAACTTACCCAGATCTGCCATTGCCAATGGCCAGAGAGCAGGCCACATCAGAGAACAACCCAATGCCATCAATGAGATGAAATAGATGGAAATCTCGGCTGGGGTAAGAACCACCAGTAAAGCTCCGGCAATTGCCAGGAACGAACAGAGCTTCAAGGCTACTGCCTGACTGATGTACTTAGGAATCAGAATGATACCACAGATGTAACCGATAACAATACCGATAGGAGCAATCCAGGCATAGTTAGCTGCGCCCGGCAAACCCAGGGAATTGGCATAATCTACCAATGTTCCGAGAGAAACCGTCTCAACACCTACATACAGGAACAGTGCCAGACAGCCCAAAAGCAAGTGAGTGAACTGGAAGACAGAGGTCTTGGTTGCAGCATAAGTGCAGGCAGCAGACTCCTCTTCCTCAGAATCATCCTCTCCGGCAGCCTTCACCTCTGGTAATGGAGCCAGGAATGCCAGAACACCCAAAGCCAGGAAGGCTCCGATGATGATCCAGAATGGCTTGGACAAATCCTCGATTCCGATGAGATGCACATCCTTGCCCAACAGCCATACGATGAACATAGATGGGATTGGCCACGCCAGCTTGTTGCAGATACCCATCATACTGATGCGCTTGGCTGCACTATCCAAAGGACCCAGAATGGTGATGTAAGGGTTGACAGATGCCTGGAGATAGGCATTGGCAGCACCACTTACAAAAGATGCAAGCAGGAACAGTGGGAAACTCTTCTCATCGGCAGAAAGGATGAAGAGATAGAATGCTGCTGCGAAGATGACAAACGACAGCGACATCGTCTTCTTGTAACCGATAGCCTTGATGGTGAGTCCGGCTGGATAACCGAAAATCAGGAACGGAATGAAGGTGGCTGCGATGATGAGATAAGAGGCAGCATTGGAAATACCCAGCGAGCCCTGCAATACAGGCACCAGCAAGGAATTAATACCCAGGGCAAAGCCCAAAGAGAAAAACATGATTCCAATGAACGACAATGGAATCGCAAAACTTTTTGTTGGTTGCATAGACTATTATTTTAGTTAGAAATTTAGGCAAAGATACAACTTTTCTTCACATTCTCCAAAGTTTTATGAAAAAAGTTTTTAAATTTCTTGCTTTTGTTGGTTTTTGTGGCTAACTTTGCATCTATGATGAAAAGATTATTAGTTTTATTAATGGTATTCTGTGCCATATCAACTGTTTCTTCCGCACAGAACTGGGTAGGCACCTGGGCCACAGCTCCGCAAACTGTAGTCAGATCATTTATGCCCTATAATAATTGCATGACTAACCGTTCGGTACGCCAGGTGGTAAAGGTTAGCATAGGAGGTGACGTGATTCGCCTCAAGTTGAGCAACATCTATTCGATGCAACCCGTGGAAATCCGCTCCATCTACATCGCCCATGCCAAGGATTCCTTCGCCATCGATGCCAAGACGGCACAATACTTCAAGTTCGGCAACAGCTACAAGACCGTCATCCCTGCCGGCAAGCAGATTGTGAGCGATGCCCTGAAGTTCAATCTCAGAAATCTGGAGCGTGTAGCCATCACCATCAATTATACCTCGGCTCCCGAAGTGCCGACCGTTCACATGGGTTCCCGCACCACCTCCTACATCATGAAGGGAGTAACCAATGCCCACTCCAACTTTGAGAAGGCTTTCAGAGAGAACCATTGGTACAACATCAGCGGCATCGATGTCTATACGATGAGCAACAACATGAGCGCCATCGCCATCATCGGAAATTCCATCACCGATGGCAAATGCTCTACCGACAATGCCCAGAACCGATGGCCCGACGTGATGTCGGAGATGCTGCAGCTGAAGCATAAGATAACCAATCAGGGTGTGCTGAACCTGGGCATCGGCAACAACCGCATAACCGTTCCGGGTGGCTTCGGTGCCCTCGCCAAGGAGCGCTTCGACCGGGATATTCTGATGCAGAACGGCGTGAAGAAGGTGATTATCTTTGAAGGCATCAACGACATCGGTGCAGCCAGAAGCGGAAACAGCGAAACGGTGGCACGCCAGATTATTGAGAGCATACAGGGAATGGTGAAGAAGGCGAAAGCCCGGAAGATGAAAGTTTATCTCGGCACCATCACCCCATTCAAGGGCGCAGGATATTATACCCACTTCCACGAAGCTGCCCGACTCTATGTAAACGACTGGATTCGAAGTCAGACAAGAAACGTAGACGGCATTCTCGACTTTGCCAAGCTCCTGCAAGACCCGAATGATGACAGAAGAATGAAGCGGGAATACGCCAGCAACGACTGGCTCCATCCTAACCCAACAGGCTATAAGGCGATGGGAATCTATGCAGCAGACATCGTAAAATAAAGACATCATCGTGAAAAAGAAACATCATAGAAGAACATCGTAAAAAAGGAAAAAGAGGAATCGTGAATAATCATTATCACGATTCCTCTTTTTTATGGATAAGTATCCTGCTTACCAAAGCGGGAAGCAAGATACCGAAATCTACATTACTTAGCGACAAACTTCACTGCTGAGGTCTTGCCATCTACATTAGCTACAAGGTGATATACACCCGCAGCAACCTTACCCAAAGCTACGCTAGCCTTATCGCCAGAATGAACATTCTGCAAGGTCTTCTGAGCCATCAGCTGACCGGCATTGCTATAAACTGAGAGAACAACCTTGTCGGCATCAGCATCGATAGTAACATTCAAATTACCGTTCTCTGCATCTCCATTTACAGTAACATCGCCCTTAGAGGCATCAGCCACAACATTGTTGATACCTGTTGCAGCATCAACAGTCAAGGCTATGACACCAGTAGTAGAAGCACCATTGGCATCAGTAGCCACAACATTGATGTTGGTTGAACCGGAAACCTGCTTAGCAGCAATGATGATACCATTCTCCGACTGATAGAGAGCAGCCAATGAAGGATCGGCAATCTGAGCAGAGAAGGTCATGACATCGCCATCAACATCCTCGAAGAAATCAGCAAAGTAGTACTGGGCTGATGTCTCACCACCCTTAAGGGCCAAGTCGGCAGGACCCACATACTTAGGTGCACGGTTGGTATGTTCAACGTTGTAGTTGACTACAACTGAGCTTACATTGCCTGACTCGTCCTTGGCATTTACGGTGAAGGTATGCTTGCCAGCAGTACCATAATCCGGAACAAGAGCCACATTGAGCTTCAAGCTGCCGCCAGCCTCAACAGTATAAGTACCATTGCTTTCAGAAATACCTTTCTGAGTACCGTCCTCATTCGCATAACTCTCAACAGATGCGATACCGTCAGCATCGTTCAAGCTTACGGTGAAAGCCTCACCCTCGGCATCAGCAACTGTTACATCAACAGCCGCCTTGCTTGCCTCAGGAACAGTGGTCTCACCTTCTGGAGCGGTGATGACAGGAGCTGCATTCTTGTCGAGATAGATGTGGTAGTTGTAGAGCTTGTTCATAGGGTCATTGCTCTTTACTACGAGAGTAGCCTTGTTGTTCTTAGAGAAGTAAGCGCTCTTGGCATTCACCTCGAACTGCACAGGAAGAGCCTCGCCTGGAGCAATCTCACCTTCCTTCTTCTCATTGAGCAACTTGATCCATGGCTCACCCTTCTCCTTCTCGATACAAGTCATGAAGTAACCGAAGGCACCATAGCTGTAAGCATTGTCGTAGAGTGTCTCAATGTCTACCCAGCCACCCAAAGACTTCAGGTGTGCCATATAGCGATTGGTCTCCATATCTCCATCCTTGGTAGCCATCATGGCTGATGACTTGTAGCCGGCAGGATACTTCAATACGACATAGAAGGTATCAGCAGGGTTGATGTAGATAGGGTTGTCAAACTCCAACATACGTGGGGCACCCTGGTAGCTGCCATCATCACGAGGTTCTTCCTTGACAATATGAATCTTGCCATGACCGATGGTCTTCTCGGTAGCAGTAACATCATTGCCCAGAATAACAGAAGCCTCGATGTCCACATTCTCCAAGTCGCCTACTGTACCGACGAAATAGAGATGAGTAAGATTGAAACCTTCAGCAGGAGCCTCATAGCGAGTGGCTGCATAGAAGTTCTCATCCAGAGCAGTAGCACCCGTACCCATCAGGGCTGCCTGAGCATTGGCTACAGGGTTGAGCACTGGATAATAGAGCGCATTGCCCTCATAGCCCTTTGGCAAGTCGTAGATGAACTTCTGATCGTCCTTCACCTTCTTCAAGCCAAGAGCCTTCACCATGCCCTTCTTGCCGGAAATCTTCTCTACACAGGTAGCAACGAAATTCTTGGCAACATCCTCAGAAGGATAAGAGATGACGTTATAGGCAGGAGCAGGATCGTTGCCGTCCTCATACTCATTGCCTGCATCACGACCAGATGGGTCGAGACTCAATGAGTAAGTAAGCTTATACTTGCCACCGTTCTTCAGATTAACGGTAGAAGTGCCCTTATAGTCAGAAGCCACATTCTCAATGTGCAACTCCTCAGGGTCGAAGGCCATGACTGGAGCCTCTGTGATATTCAGCTTAATGGTAGAGGTGTGTGTCTCCTCATTCAAGCCCTCTACTGTAAATACGAGAGGATAATCCTTAGCATGAACCTCAGAAACATTATAAGGTGCGATTCTGAACTTAACGGTGTCGGTACCTACTACGATAGGAGCCATCATGCCGCTCCAGTATGGAATCCATGCCTTGGCTGTAGCATCATCAGAGAGAGCCAAAGGACCTGGGTCGATACCGCCGTCACCGCCACTGTTGTTTGCTGAAGTATAAACCTCAAGTGAAGCCTCAGGCATAGCCCAAAGATCATCAGGATCGGCAGCAACAAACATCTCAGAAGCTACGTCTGTAATGGCAAAAGCCTTAGTACCCTTGTTTACTACATAGAATTCATAGTAAGAAGGATACATTGGGTTTTCATCTACAGGCTGCTCAACATTGATTACCTCTGGGAACTCAGCCTGAACCTCACCAGTGATATTCAGCGTAACAGGAATCTTAACGCTTGCACGAGAAGGATCGTTGGTGGTAACGTTCAACTCACAGTCGTAAGTATCAGCCAGCTGGTTAGCCTTCAGCTCAACCGGCATTTCAACCTGCTCACCTGGAGCCACTACATAGTTCTTATAAGGTGTAAACTCAATGGTATTGCCGTCGGTGATATACATATCAGCAGGAGTAATACCGCGGGTACCGGTATGATCCATGATACCACAGAGACCGAATACGCCCAACTGGAATCCATCAGGATCTACATGGTATTGGAACTTGAAGGAACCGTCCTTGCGGAGAATCACCTCAAAGTTCATACCCAGCATCATCGTATTGCCATAATTCTTATAGCTTACAATGACCTCATCATCCTTTGCCTTGTAATATACACCATCAGAAGATGGAGTATTCATAGAATGGTTACCCCAGAATGGGCAGATGATGTTGGTATAGAAGGTTTCTGTTGTTGGCAGACTTGCTGGTGGCTCAGGGAACTGCTTGTAATCCTCTACCGGAGCATCGAAAGATACGAAACCTGTATTGTAGATATACATGCTCTTATACTTCTTGCCATAGAATGGGAACTCGAATGGAAGTTCTACCTTCTTGAAGTCTGTCTTATTAATATAGTATGCATAAGGCATGTGCTCGGTATAGTCGTTGGTGATGTCTACCCAATTGTAAGGTACATCGAAGCCATCGAGCTTAGACTTGAACACATAGTCTACAGTAGAGTTACCGTTAGCCTCCAGGTCGGAAGCTGTATACCAAGAAGCAGGCTCAGCAGAGAACGTAAGGTTCTCATCGCCCTCGTTGGTTACCTGGATTGTCTTTTCTACGTTGGTACCATAAGGAGTTTCAACCTTCAGGCTCTCTGGATTACTCTTCCAGGTTGGATTACCAATAACCTCAGCCTTCAATGGGATTTCCTTGGTTGTACCATCCTGATAGGTGATAACGAGAACATCTTCGACAGTACCCTTCTCGGCAGTAGGCAATGTTACTACGATATCCTTGCCCTGACCTGCAGGAACAGAGAATGCAGCTTTCATTTCTTCTGCGAGAGTAAACTTGCCGTTCTTGACAGATACGCCAGCTACCTGGAGAGCATCCTTACCATTGTTGCTCAACAATACTGTGCGCTGCTGGGCTGAAGTACGGAATACCTTACCGAAATCTACGCTGGTAGAATCGAGAGCAGCCTCAGCCTTCAGGTTGTCGCCAACGATGTTGGCAGTCAACTTGACAGATGCACTTGGGTTGATTGGGTCGTTGGTGATAACGGTGAGATAGTTGGTCAGAGGTCCTGCCACCAAATCATCGTTGGCTGCCAATGTTACCTTGATTTCCTTGCTTTCACCATTGCCGACATAGCCATCAGTGCTTGACAGGCTCTTGATCATAGACTTGGCAGGAGCCACAATCTTGATGGCGCTGCCTGTCTGGATATCATAATAAGGAGCATTCAGACCATCGTTATCCTCCTGTACCTTGTTGGCATCAACAAATATACAAGGGTCGGAAGCAGCAATATCGCTGACACCTACGAAGTTATGACCACCAGAACCGAATACGCCTGCTGGATTATAATCATCGTAGTAAACCTCTACACTTCCGTCAGGGCAAAGAGCCATGTGGAAACTGATAGTAGTTGTTTCGCCACCACCATTGGTTGCAGGAGTCACCACATCCTTGAACTTGACATAGAACTTACCATTCTTATGACCATAAGTAATCTTACTGTTGGCACCCATGTCCATCCAGCCTGAGTTGGTATAAGCAGAAATATAGCCCAATCCCTGTACACAATCGCCAGTAGGAACCATACAAGAGATACGACCATCCATCTGCTGCATAGAGACACCACCATAAGAAGATACGTAAATTTCATCATAATCCTTACCATAGAATGGGAACTTGAAGCCCACCTTGATAGGACCAGACTGCCAATTATTATTGGTAAACTGCGAAGTGATATCCTTCTCATCAGCCAACTCTGGAGCTGGCTCATACTCGAATGATTCATCACCGGCAACATTAGAGATGGTAGTATAACCAAACTTATGTACTTTGGCAGTAGAACCTACTATCTTCTCGGAAGAGAACTTAGGGAAGACATACTGCAAAGGATAGTTACCGGTGTTCTTGATAGTGATAGTAGCAGTCTTATCCTCACCGCCTACCTTCAAGTCGCCTGCTTCATAAACATCAGGAGTTACACTCTGCTGGGCTGGTATAGAAGCGACACCACGAACCAGGAATGAATGCTGATTACCATTCTTATCGGTCAGGGTAATGGTACTGCTGAAGTTGCCCTCCTTGGTAGGAGCAAACGTCACAGGCAACGTACCGGTAGAGCGGGCTGCAATATTATTGGCACCCTTTGACACGTTGAACTGATCGGATGAAGACTTTATGTTTTTTGGAGCCTGGAGCATACCATATTGTCCACCGAACACACCATAACCGCTATTGGTCAACTCTACATCAATAGTCTTGGTCTGACCAACCAGCAAGTCACCGAAGTCAACCAGCTGCTGGCTGTGCAGTTCAGGCTTATAGCCCTTCACGGTCATAGCTAAAGCAACCTGCTGCTTGGAATCAACAGCCTCATTGCTCTTGACATGGATATTGAACTTATAAGTACCATTCACCAGTTTCTGACCATCATTCTTCAGAGTAACCTTCTGGCTTTCGTTAGGACGAACCTCACCGCTGATAGGCTCAGGGTTGAGTACCTGACTCCAGTCTGGGTTCTTGCTGATGGCCTGTACTGCCCATGTGAGCTGACTGGCTACTGCCTCAAAGCTGGTGCCCTTGAGGACCTCACTCAACTGAGTCCAGGTTGTACCGTTATCAGAGCTATAGAAGCTGTACTGGGCAACATCGGTTCTGGTAGTCTTGCCTGTACCCAATGGGTTCTTGGCGCCAGCAGGGAACTTAGCTACTACCCAGAAGCTTGAACCAGGAGCAAAGTGAATCTGCTCTTTCAGGGTGATAGGATAGTTGTATGCCCAGAAATCATAATTAACCTTCTGGATCAAACTTGCAGTAGAGATAGTACGTGAACCGTCGTAAATCTCAATCACAGGATTCTGTCCGTTCTGTCCCTGGAAGTGAAGATCTGTCAGGTTGAAACCATTAGGATAAGTTGCCTTATCTACATAGAAATACTGAGCCAAAGCATTTGGCAGCTTGGTATCTGTTTCACCGATATAGCTGTACAACTGGTTGGAATAGGTCAAAGTGTCTGGCCAGTCCTTTGCCTGATAGTTGGAAGTAGCCACAGCGTTGCGCTTCACAAGTGTTGGGCTGACTGTACCGCTGAAAGGAAGGACCTGACCTGGGTTTGGATTCTTGATACGACCGCTGGTAGACATAGTAGCTCGGGTCGTAGCAGTAGTAAGCTGATACTTCAGCACGCCCTCACCGGCATTCTTTACATTGAAAGAAGCCTCGGCAGTGGAAGCCTTGGTGGCATCTACGGTCATAGAAAGGTTCTTCTGGTCTACCTGAACCTTAGGACCTGAATTGGTGGTAGCCTCCTTGATGGGAGAAACGGCAGAAGCCTTACCCCAACGGTTGTAAGCCACAATGGCAAAATAATACTTAGTAGAAGCCTTCAAGCCTTCTACCTCATAAGACATCTTGTCGCCAGAATACTTGAACTTGGTATCTACAGTAGCAGAGCTCAACTTGTTCAAGTCATCTGTAGCAGTGAAAGCCTCTGTGCTATAATAAATCACATGATGGTCGATGCTCTTCTCTTCGGTCTCAGGAATCGTCCATTCGATGAGAGCATTGTCGTGAGATGCAGTAACAGTGAAGTCGGCAACAGCCTCAGGCACACTACCCTCCTTGCCCTGCAAAGCCTTGTAAGCATCGATATAACCGGAACCCATCAAGCCCTTGTACTCAGGATTCTGAGTATACAGGTCGTTTACGGATGTGGTGAGCAAGGTGCGGAGAGTCTCATTAGAGAACTGCTTGTTACCATACTTGGAAAGAATCAAGGCTGCAATACCAGATACATGAGGACATGCCATAGAGGTTCCCTCGTTGTAACCATAGGTACTGTTAGGCAAGGTACTCAATACGCCATACTGCTGACCATTGTCTTCCAAACCACCAGGGGCTGTCACATCAACCCACTTGCCACGGTTGGAATAATAAGCCACGCTTCCGTCTGGAGCCATGGAACCAACAGCCACAACCTTGTCAAGACAACCTGGATAATAGTTGCCTTCCTCACCATTGTTACCGGCAGCAAAGATACAGAGACCTCCGTTCATCTTGTCGCCACCACCATTCTTGGTGAAGTAATCAACAGCTTCGGTAACCGACTTATCCTCTTCGTCAGCAACACCGGCACCCCAAGAACACTGGGCAATGCTTGCACCGCGATCGGCTGCATAAACAATGGAAGCACCGAAATCAGCTACAGCAGAACTGCTGGCACGGCTATCAAATACCTGGCAAACCATCATCTTGACACCGCCCTTACCGTCGCTACCACCGGCAACACCGCAGACACCGATACCATTATTATTGGTTGCACCTACAGTACCTGCTACGTGAGTACCATGAGAGTGAGCGTTGATATCGCTTGATTTGATAACAAAGTTATAGCCGTAGATATCATCTACATAGCCATCACCATCATCATCAACACCAGGCTTACCGTTCAACTCGGCTGTGTTGATCCACACATTGTCCTTCAGGTCTGGGTGATCTACCTGGAAGCCACCATCAATGATAGCAACCACAACATCCTTAGAACCGGTAACACCAGTTTCCCAAGCCTTGAACACATTGGCATCAGCACCCACCTTGGTTCCTGCGATATGACCATCGTTGTTGTAATGCCACTGATCGTTGAGCAATGGATCATTGAAAGGCATGGTAGAAGCAGCCTTGGCAGCCTTGGCTACAGCAGCTGGAGAAATCTCCAGAAAACGCTCACCGCCAATAGGCTTGTAAAGAGGAATACGCTGTGCGTAAGATACGCCTTCAGCAGAACGGAACAGGTTTCTTGCCTGGGCCAATTTCATACCTGATGCCTCATAATGGACATCATACCAAAGATCCAGTCCTGCTGCCTTGTGCTTAGCCTCATCCTTACCGGCATAAGGGAAAACACGGGTCATGGAGACTGCCTTTACTTTCTGATTGACCCTGTCGAGCGGGGTCACGCCAGTCTGAACATACTTCTTGTTGGTGCCTTTTACCGACAACGGAAGCTTAGCCGCAATCATACGGTCGGCTATCTCACGCTGGAGTTTGACACGCACAACGCCCTCTACAAAGTTAGACTCTGCAGATTGTGTAGTAGAAGATGTAGACTGCGCACTGATACGAACGTTGCTGCCTAAACACAGCACCGCACATACAATTAATAGTAATCTTCTTGTCATGTTTGTTTTGTTATTAAAATAATATAAAAATAAAATTTCTCTTTCGTCTATATAAACTGAGTGCAAAATTAAATATTTTTATTGAAATACCAAAACAATCCCATCATTTTTATATAAAAAAGCGTAAGAAAAGTGTAATAGCACAAAATACCTCTACACATTTCTTACGCATTATAACCATACCAGATTCTACCCTAATAAATCATCACTTTCCTTACCCGCCCATCTTTCTGTCGAATAATGTTCACACCCTGCTGAGGCTTTGAGAATCTGATTCCATCCGGAGTATAATAGCCTTCAATGTCAGACAGTTGAGGCATCGTCACCCCTGCTATGCCATCCACAGTATTGTCTGTTACCTTTACTTCATCCAGGAAGAAACGGCCCTTATCGGCTGTAAAGCTAACCTTCACCTCACCCGTTGCGTAAACAGAAGCCCCCAACTGAGTCCATTCGCCCTTCTTGAGAGGTACTGAATACTTAGACAGTTCAGACTTGCGGATAACCGCCATCTGCCTTGCGCCATTATTCACATCGGTTATCTCCAGATACAACTTGGTGGCATCACTTTTTTCATCCCATGCCGCAGCTTTGAATGAAAGTATCGCAGAACCTTTCACCGAAAAAGTTGGCGTGGTGATATTTCCGGCAACTCCCGATTTTCCGAGTCTTACGCAGCCGTTGGCTTCGTAAACAGTTCCTGTACTGGTCCATCCACCATTATCCAAGTCCTCATCCAACACTTGAGTTCCAGAAATACTACCTTTCCACAGGTTATCGTTTCCACCTGTACCATGACACTTGTCAAACGATTCATATAATAAAGTAGAGCCTGAAGGCTGTACCGGTGTATCAGGCTTCTGATCGCCAGAGCGCTCAGCCTTACTCACCGTAAACGATGCCGAACCATCACTTGCAATGGCGATATTCTTGATGTCAAGATGCATATACTTAGAACCGTCAGCATTCTTATTATATAAGGTGGAAGCCGGTTGGGATGTAGCCGTAAGACTACTATTAGACAGATAAGGATAGAGATCACTTGCCGAACCATCCAAATAGGTCGACTTGCCTGCTCTGAAGATGGTAAGACGAGGATGGTCATTCACAAATTTCTGATTGGCTTCGTCATAATATTCACTATTCGAGTTCAGTACATTATAATACCAGACATCAGCATCATAATCTACATGAGTAATCATGACTCCCGCTCCAGGAAGTTCTGTATCCCATCCTGACTTCTGTCGGTTTTCAATGATGTAACACTCGTCTTCATGTGCCTTGTTTCTGATGATATAAGCATCTCCTCCTAGACTCATCGCCATGACATCAGCCACCTTTGTCTCCTCTTCTATATCCGTCAAGTCATGAAGAGTAATCCAACCACAGCTTGCTTTCTCATAAGCCGAATACCCTGCAGGCCATTTTCCGTCTCCATTGTAACTGCCACTATCCATCAGGTCAAATTCACCCAATCCAAACCATCTGGTATAACTGGTGTCATAAAGATCGGGCAAATCCAGACAGTGAGAGAATTCATGGCAGAAAGTACCGATTCCATCGAGTTTGTTCAGACCATTCAATTCACAGCTGCAGGCGTAAGTATCCACCTTAAGCCCATCAAACTGCAACACTTTGCCATAATCTGACAATGACAAAGCATACATGTGAGGCCAAATGGTAGAAGCTGCACCACCATTGGCTTCGCCTTTACCGGCATAGAGAACAAAGACCTGTTCCACTTCGCCATCATTATCCCAATCATACTTGGAGAAGTCAACTCCCTGCTGCTTCGCCCAAAGGCAAGCCTCAGCAATCATTGCACCCGCATGCAAATCTTCACCGTCAGAACTATTCGCGCCATAATAAGCAGTGGCATTCTGCAGAGGACAGATACCAACCACGTCGAAATTCAGTTCGAACTGTCCCATACTTTGGGTACAGAAATAATCCTTCACACTGCCACGGAAGCCATTTTCCTTGTAATTATCGCCATTGACTATCTGCTTATACAATGTCAGATCATGCCCACTCTGGAACTTACGATCGGAGAATTCGGCTAAAATGACAAGTCCCTTCCTAGTTCCTCGGAAACTATTCTGTTTTGCTTTCGCCTTTTGAAGATGAAGTTTCTGTCGAGATTGAACCTTTGCACGACGGGCTGCCGCTTTCTTCACGCGAGACAAGGAAGCAGTAGAATCCAATCGCTTTCCCTGTCCTGTTGTTGCATCCATGACATACTTGGTTCCGTCTTCCGAAACATAATAATGCATGAATTCATCGCCCACTAACTGTACACGAACCTCAGTTCCATCAGTCAAAGTCATCAAACGCCAAACGCCTCGCTTTGCAGGCACTGCCATAGAAGACAATGCCATACAAAGCAAGGCGTTCAATAAACAAAATCTTATCTTCATATCAGAATGAATATCATAGGATAAAAAAAGATGCTTGATTTCAGCCGATTCTCTTACTTCAAGACAATCTTGCAATCATCCAGGCTCTCTACAGTAGCGAGAGCCTCATAACGGATTCCCTCCTTGCGCAGGAAGTCACCACCATGCTGGAAAGCCTTCTCGATGATGAAACCCATCGCCTCGATCTTGGCGCCAGCCTTCTCGCAAAGGTCCATCACACCCTTGGAAGCGTTACCGTTGGCGAGGAAGTCATCGATGAAGATAACATGATCGTCTGGAGTCAGGTAGCTGTTGCTCACGCAAACCGTATAGTCACGATCCTTGGTAAAAGAGTGAACCACTGAGGTAATCATTCCTTCCATGGTCTTAGGCTGCTTTTTCTTGACGAAGACAACAGGAAGATTGGTCAGATAACCCACCATGATAGCTGGAGCGATGCCCGAAGCCTCGATAGTAACAATCTTGTTGTACTTGATGTCCTTGAAAAGGCGCACGAATTCCTTAGCCAGGTCCATCATCAGGATTGGGTCCATCTGATGATTTACGAAGCTATCTACTTTTAAGATTCCACCAGGAAAGCAGCGGCCCTCCTGCATAATTCTTTCTTTCAGTAAATCCATTATGACTTGAACTTTAATATGGTTATTGGGTGCAAAATTACTACTTTTTTCGCAAACAAGAAAGTTTATCACCCAATAATTTTGTTTTGTCTGCAATTTACCGTAATTTTGCAGCGAAAATAACTGGGAGTGAAAGAAGTTAAGGAGTTACCCCCAATAAAAATTATAAGATTATGAATCCATATATCAAGCAATTCCCCGACCTCATGTCGGGCAAGAAAATCATGTATGTTCACGGTTTCCTCTCTTCTGCTCAGAGCGGCACCGTGAAGATGTTGCAGGAGCTGATGCCTAACGCCACTCTCGTAGCTGAGGACATTCCGGTACATCCTGAAGAAGCCATAGAGATGCTGCAGAAGATGGCAGAGACAGAGAAGCCTGACCTCATCATCGGTACTTCGATGGGCGGAATGTACACCGAGCTGCTGAAAGGATTCGACCGCATCCTCGTAAACCCAGCTTTCGAGATGGGCAATACGATGAGCAGCATGACCGGCAAGCAGGAATTCCAGAACC
>ENA-ORRQ01001000-ORRQ01001000.1-human-gut-metagenome-genome-assembly--contig:-NODE-1000-length-23917-cov-7.330735_pt1 | contig 23917 bp, 19 predicted proteins | sample MGYA00242177_ERZ509138 | MGnify/ENA primary metagenome ERZ509138 (study PRJEB26280, sample SAMEA2338628) | human gut metagenome | biome: human gut; feature: human-associated habitat; material: faeces... | reverse complement strand
CCACCGCGTCAAGCCGCAGCGTCGAGACCGTGTCGCGAATCTCCTTGACCTTGAGCTCGGGGACGCTCAAGTCTGAAAGCTCGATCTCGCTGACCGAGAGCTTCACGCGCCCCGCGCTCGTCACGTTTTGCAGCAGATACGGCGCGATATCGCGCGAGACGATCAAATCGCACGAGCCATCCGACACCAGAATGTCGCCGAGCTTTTCGCGCGTGACGCCCTGCGCCATCAGCGAACCCAGAAAGTCGCGGTGCGTCAGCGTATCTTCCTTGCGATACGTGCAGCGGAGCGCCGTCATGTACTCGCTCTCATCCGCTTCCTCCTGCCAGTCGGGCAGAAAGAGGAGCATTCTCCGCTCCGCGCGCTCAAATCCGCCGCAGAAGGCGTAGCCGTCGTGGATGGCCGCGGCGTGCAGCAAATCCTGCGTGCTGCGTTGCTCGGCGGGGCTCAGAAAGTCCGTCGCCGACGGGATATTGCGGTTTCTGCTCTGCTCACATTTATCGAGAATGTGCGCCAGCAGCACGCGCTCGTCGCCATTGCGCGCGGCGCGGTCCAAAAGCTGTCTTCTGTCCATTACGCCATCCCGTTCTGCGTGCGCCAGAGGGACGCATACTCGCCGTTTTGCGCGAGCAGCACCTCGTGGCTGCCCTGCTCGGCGATGCGGCCATTCTCAACAACGAGGATGCGGTCTGCCGAGCGGATGGTCGAGAGCCGGTGCGCGATCACAAGCGTCGTGCGCCCGCGCGCGAGCTCGTCGAAGGCGTGCTGAATTTTGACCTCCGTCACGCTGTCGAGCGCGCTCGTCGCCTCGTCCAGAATGAGGATGGACGGGTTTTTAAGGAAGATGCGCGCGATGGACACGCGCTGCTTCTGACCGCCGGAGAGCATCGTGCCGCGCTCGCCGACATAGGTGTCGAAGCCGTGCGGCATGGCCATGATATCATCGTAAATCTCCGCGCGCTTCGCCGCTTCGACGATTTCCTCGTCCGTCGCGTCGGGGCGGCCATAGCGGATATTCTCGCGCACCGTGTCGGCAAAGAGGAACACATCCTGCTGCACGATGCCGATGGCGCGGTGAAGGGACGACTGCGTAAGAGAGCGCACGTCCTCCCCGTCGATACGGATCGCGCCCTCGCTCACCTCGTAAAAGCGCGGGATGAGCTGGCAGAGCGTCGACTTGCCTCCGCCGGAGGGACCGACGATGGCGAGCATCTCGCCAGGCCTTATGTGCACGCTCACGTCGTGGAGCACGCCTTCATTCTCCTCGCCCTCGTAAGAAAAGCTCACATGGTCGACGTCGATCTCGCCGCGGCAGTGTTTAAGCTCCTTCGCGTCCGGTGCGTCCTTGAGCGCGGGCTCGACGCGCATGAGCGCCGTGAAGCGCTCGAGGCCGGCAAAGCCACGAGCAAAAATCTCAGAGAAATTCGCGAGCTTTCGCACAGGGTTGATGAACGTTGCGATGTAAAGGGAAAACGTGATGAGGTCAATGTAGTTCATCTCGCCACGCATGATGAGATAGCCGCCCACCGTGATGACGGCGGCGGAGAGCAGCGTCATAAAAAACTCCATCGTCGCGTTGAACACACCCATCTCGTGGTGGAATTTGCGCTTGGAGACCTTGAATTCCTCGTTCGCCGCGTTGAATTTGTCGATCTCCTCTTCCTCGTTGGCAAAGGCGCGCGCCGTGCGGATGCCGGAGAGCGACGACTCGATGCCGACATTGATGGCGGCAGTCTTCTGCTTCTCGCCGCGCGAGGCTGCCGTCATCTTGCTGCGGCGCGACATGATGACCGCGATGAACACCGGCAGGATGCACGCCACGACCAGCGCAAGCCGCCACTCGATGGAAAACAGGATGGCGAGCGCGCCGACGATCGTCAGCGTCGAAATGAGAAGATCCTCTGGGCCGTGGTGGGCGAGCTCCGTAATCTCGAAGAGATCGCTCGTCAGCCTGCTCATGAGCTGGCCCGTGCGGTTGTGGTCAAAGAAGCTGACGTCCAGTTCCTGCACGTGCGTGAAAAGGTCGCGGCGGATATCCGCCTCCACCAGAATGCCGAATGTGTGTCCCCAGTAGGAAATGACATAGTATAAAAGCGCGCGCACAATAAACGCCACCATCATCACGCCCATCACGATAAAAAACGTGCGGTACTGCTGATTCGGCAAAAGGTCGTACATTGACTTGCGCGTCACGAGCGGGAAGGCGAGATCGATGAGCGCAACGACCGTCGCGCAGACAAGGTCCAGGATAAACAGGCCGCGGTGCGGCTTGAAGTAGGTGAAGAGAATGGAAAGCGGCTTTTTCTGCTGAAATTCACGGGTCGTCATATGGTCGATAGCTCCTGCAAATACTTTTTCAAGGTAATTGTAGCACAGGCTGGCAGTGCTTGCAAGGAAAGCCGCCCCTTTTTGCGCAAAAAAAGAACGGCCCCCGGCCGTTCTTTTTCTCTTTACTTGATGCGCACCGTGATGGTCAGCACCGCGCCGCCAACGGTGGCCGTCACGGTCGTGGTACCCCCCTTGGCAGGCGTGATCAAGCCGTCCGCCGAGATGGACAGGACGCTCGCGTCCGCCACCGCCCAGGTCGCGGCCGCGTCCGTGCCGGAAACGCTCAGGCGGATGGTCTCGCTCGACTTGATCGTGCAGTCAAAGTTGCCGTTTCCGTCCTTGGGCAGCGTCGTGCCGACGTTCGTCTTGATGCTCAGGGCCGAGGCATCCACCGTCGGGGTGGACGGGGTTGTCGTGGTGCCGGGATTGGTGGCAGTGGTGTCGCTGCCGTTTGCGGGATCATTTGCGTTCGGCTCATCACCGGTGTTCGGGTCAGTGGTGTCGCCGTTGTTCGCGTTCGGATCGTCCGTGTTCGTATTGCTGTCGTCGGGCGTATTGACATCGTCCTGCACGCCGGGGGTATTGCCGTCGTCGGCGGGCGTGATCTTTGCGACGATTTTGTCACCAAAGAGCGACCAGCTCAAAAGCAGCAGCACGACGACGAGCACCGCCGCCATCGCGCCGCGGACGGACTGCGTCTGCTTTTTATCCGAAACACGCCGGCCGCCGCTCTGTTTGCTGGAGTTGTACTTGATCTTGCGGGGATGGTCTCCCTCCTCGCAGAACGGGCATCTGCGATAGCTGGGGGAATATTCTTCGCCGCAGCGCGGGCACTTGAGAAGATCCATGCCGACGCTCCTTTCTTTTGTCAAAATAGAGTCTCTGCGCGCGAGCACACACGGTGCCGCGTTCCTTTACATAATACTTGCTTTTTTGCTTCGCGTCAACCGCCCACGCACAAATTTTTGCCGCATTCCGCCGCGCGGCCTTGCTTTTTCGCCAAAGTCTTCCTATAATCGACTTAACAACAACGATTCATGGAGGGTCTGGCGATGAACACCATCTTCATTGGCATTGCAGGTGGCACCGGTTCGGGCAAAACGACGCTCACCGAGCATCTGAAGCAGCACTTCGGCGACGATATCAGCGTCGTACACCACGACAGCTATTATAAATATCAGGACAGGCCCTTTGAAGAGCGCTGCAAACAGAACTACGACCACCCCGACGCTTTCGAGACCGATCTGATGGTCGAGCAGCTTAAGGAGCTCAAGGCGGGCAAGGCCATCCGCTGCCCTGTCTACTCCTACGCAGACCACCAGCGCACGAATGAGACCGAGCTCATCCGGCCGAGCAAGGTTGTCATCGTCGAGGGCATCCTCATTTTCCAGGACCCGCGGCTGCGCGAAATGCTTGACATCAAAATTTTTGTTGAGACCGACGCCGACGTGCGCATTCTGCGCCGCGCGCTGCGCGATGTGCGCGACCGCGGCCGCACGCTTGAGAGCGTCATCACGCAGTATTTGACGACCGTCAAGCCCATGCACGAGCAGTTCGTTGAGCCGAGCCGCAAGTATGCCGATATCATTGTGCTTGAAGGCGGCCACAACTTAGTCGCTCTCGACATGATCATGCAGCGCATCGCCAGCCATATCGCCACCGCCGACTAATGCAGGCGCTAAAAAGCGTCGCAGACTTTTATCCGCAAGGGGTACGCGGCATCCGTAAGGCGGCAGAGCCGCCAACGGCTGCCCAGGCGTCCGCAGACGCGAAATAAATTGGAATCCGTTTTTCCAGCGGCGTGTACACCAGAAAAACACTTCGCGCTCCGCACGTGTCGCAGTCGCCCTACGGGCGGCAAGGCACGAAGCGGAGCGCATCTTTCTCAAAAAAGAGGGACGCAGCTTTCAGCTGCGTCCCTCTTTTTTGAATATCTTTTACACTCCCGCGAAGTGGAACACGACGCCTATCACCGCGGAGACTCCGATAAAGACGATCGGGTGCAGGTCCTTGGTCTTTTTGATGTAGCGCGTGAAGACGAGCAGCACCAGCGCAAGGATGATGCCGCGCCAGCTGATCGCGCCGTCCCACGAGAATTTCATCAGGATGGAATCCGCCTGCGACGCGCTCGTGATCCCGGCGATCACCTGAAGCATCACGCCCGCGCAGGCCGCGCCGATCAGGCCGGTGGAGGCGGGACGAAGGCCGTAGAACGCGTTGGCGACATACTGGCTGTCGCGGAATTTGGCGAGCATCGCCGCAACGATCAAAATGACGATGATCGACGGCGTCACCTCGCCGATGGTGGCGACGATCGCGCCCGGCACGCCGCCGACCGTATAGCCGACATAGGTCGCCATGTTGATGCCGACAGGACCCGGCGTCGATTCCGACACAGCCAGCATGTTCATCAGGTCCGTCTGCGAAAACCAGCCCGTGGTCGCCCCGATATCCTTAAGGAACGGCAGCGTCGCCATGCCGCCGCCGATGGCAAACAGGCCCGTTTTGAAAAATTCCCAGTATAAGCGAAGATACAAGGTCATTTTGCCGCCCTCCCCTCAAGATTTTTCAGCACGATGCCGGACAGCGCCGAGAGCAGCACGAACCACACCGGCGAAACGCTCAGCAGCATATTCCCCAGCAGCACGATAACAAAGATGACCGCCGTGCGCTTATCCACGACCGACTTTTTCAGCAGCTTGAGCACAGCGTTCAGGATGAGCACGCATACACACACCTGAATGCCTGCAAAGGCGTTCTGCACCCAGGCAAGGTGGGCAAAGTTCGTAATGAGTCCCGCCAGGATCGTGATAATGACGAGCGAGGGGAATACCACGCCGAGCGTCGCGGTGATGCCGCCCATCGCGCCTTTTCTCTTCTGCCCGACAAATGTCGCCGTGTTGACGGCGATGATGCCCGGTGTGCACTGGCCGATGGCAAAATAGTCCACCAGCTCTTCTTCCGTTGCCCAGTGCTTATTCTGCACCACCTCGCGCTCGAGGATCGGCAGCATCGCCATACCTCCGCCAAAGGTCATCACGCCGATCTTGGCAAAGGTGAGAAACAGTTCCAAAAGTTCCTTCAAAATACCTTCTCCTTACTCCACATATCCGTAAAGGCCGCGCACGGACACCTCACCCGTGCGGACGGTCTCGACCGTCCCGTTTTCGCGGCGCACGATGAGGCCGAACTCCTCGTCCACGTCAAGCGCCGTGACTTTTTCCTTCGTATCCTGCCACAAAAGCTGCACCTCGCGCCCGATGGTCACGCAGCGGTGGCGGTATTCGTCGAGATACCCGCTCGTCTCTCCGGATCTGAGCGCCGTATAAAGCGCATCGAGCTCCTCGATCATCGCCGCGGACAGCTCCGCGCGCGAAATGAGCCTGCCCGTCTCGCGCAGGATGGACGTTGCGATCTTCGAGACCTCGCCGACGAAGTCCTCCTCGCGCTGGCTGACGTTGAAGCCGATGCCCGCCACGACGTACTGGAGCTCGCCGGTCTCACCCTCGACGCTCAGCTCGGTCAAAATGCCGCAGAGCTTTCTGCCGTTCAGGATGAGATCGTTTGTCCACTTGATCTGCGAGTGCGTCCCCGCCACGCGGTCGACCGCGCGGCTCATCGCAACGGCGATGAGACCCGTGAGCGGCATCAGCTGCGACGGCGCAAGCTTCGGACGCAGCAAGATCGACAGGTAAACGCCCTTGCCCGCCGCGCTCTGAAAGCTGCGGCCGCGGCCGCTCGTCTGCTCCGCCGCGACGGCGACGGTACCGTCCGGCGCGCCGTCGAGCGCGATGCGCTTTAAGTAGGCGTTTGTCGAGTCGATGGAATCAAAGCAGTCGATGCGCTTGCCGACGGTTTCGACAGGTCCCAAGTAGCTGCGCACGGTCTGCTCGGTCAGCGTGTCGGGCAGCGACTTGAGGCAGTAGCCGCGTCCCGTGACGGCGTCGATCTCGTACCCCTGCACGCGCAGGGCGGAAATGCTCTTCCAGATGGCCGCGCGCGTGATGCCGAGCTCGGCGCTGACGGCCTCGCCGGAGACGAAGTGTCCCTTTTCCCGCAGCAGCAGCGCCAAAACAGTCTCTTTTCCCATAGCGTCCTCCGTTACAAAATGTAACCGAAATTGTTACCCTTTTGAGGTTGACAGTCGGCGGCTTATCGCTTACGATTGACATAAAATATTAAACGCTGCGTTTTTCGCAGCCGCCGTCTTAGGATTGTAGCACGCTTGCCGCCGCATGTAAACCAAAATCTCATGTTTTGGCTTACCCGGCGGTTTCTTGACGAATTCCTGATTTTTCCATTGCCGCACATTGCCCCGACGTGTACAATAAGACGCTGACAAATTATGACAGGAGTTTCCCCGTGAGCTTTTCCGACCTTACGTTTCTTTTTTATTTTCTGCCGCTGTTTTTCGCGGTCTATTACATTCTGCCCTTTCGCTTCAAAAATGCTGCGCTCGTGCTGGGCAGCTTTGCCTTCTACTTTATCGGCGCGGGCGCGCGCGACACACTGCTGCTGTCCGGCGTGCTGCTTCTGCACTACGCCCTCGCCCGCGCAATGGCGGGGAAAGAAGTCCGCACGCGAAAAGTACTGCTGATCATCGCGCTGGCGGCGGACCTCTTTTGCCTCGTGTATTTCAAGTACGCCGCATTTATTCTGGAAAATCTGGGCAAACTGACGGGGACGGTGTTCTCCCTCCTCGTTGAGCTTGCGCTGCCGCTCGGCGTCAGCTTCTACCTTTTCCAGAGCGCGGGGTACCTCATCGACGTCTATCGCGGCGAGGAGGCGGAGAAAAACCTCATCGACTACGCCGTTTTCACCATCGCGTTCCCCCAGCTCACGATGGGGCCGATCTTACGCTACCGCGAATGGCGCGGCGCACTGAAGGAACGCACGATCACGCGCGAGGACGTATTCTCCGGCTTTGAGCTCTTTGTTGTCGGCCTGTGCTTCAAAGTGCTGCTCGCCGACCAGCTCGCGCCGCTGTGGGCATCGCTCGAGCGCATCGGTTACGAATATTTGTCGACGCCGCTCGCATGGCTCGGCGCGGTGAGCTACAGTTTGCAGCTCTATTTCGACTTTTCCGGCTATTCGCTCATGGCGATGGGCCTCGGGCAGATGCTCGCGCTGCCTGTGCCGCGCAACTTTGACCTGCCCTACACCGCGCGCTCGGTGAGCGAGTTCTACCGCCGCTGGCACATCACGCTCGGCACATGGTTTCGCGACTATGTCTACATCCCGCTCGGCGGCAGCCGCAACGGCAATGCCCGCACGGTGCTCTCGCTCACGGTCGTGTGGTTTTTCACCGGCCTCTGGCACGGGGCGAGCTGGAATTTTGTCCTCTGGGGCGTGATGCTGCTTGGATTCATCCTGCTCGAAAAGTTCTGTATCGGCGATTTTCTCAAGGAGCATAAAGTGCTCTCGCACGTCTATCTCCTCTTCGTCATCCCGCAGACGTGGGTCATCTTCCGCATCACGCGCTTAAAGGACGTCGGCGCGTATTTTTCCCGCCTGTTCCCGCTGTTCGGCGCACACAGCGCCATTTCCGCGCAGGATGCGCTCAAGCTGCTCTCGTCCTACTGGTGGCTGCTGCTGCTCGCCGTCTTCTTCTGCCTGCCGCAGCCGCGCCGCTTTTATGAAAAGCACCGCGGCAGCCTGCTTGTCCAGCTCCCGCTGTTTCTGCTCTTCTGGGTGTGCGTGTACTTCATCGCCACCTCGTCGGGCAACGCCTTCCTCTATTCCCGTTTCTAAGGAGACCTTTCATGTCCTCTCGTCCCTTTTCCCTGCTTCTGCCGCTGTGCTTTGTCAGTGCGCTGGCGCTCAACGCCTATGCCGCGCTCGACCCCACCGGCGTATATCAGGACTATCTTGAAAAACTGGATGCCGCGACGCCGCCCGTCGCGGCAATGGCCACAGCGGCCGCAGACGGGGTCTACCCGTGGAGCGAGCCCAAAGCGCCCGAACCACCTCCCGTCCCAGACCCCGTTCCGCTTCCGGACCCGGAACCGGAGCCCGAACCGGAAGAGCCCGACTCCCCCTTCACCACGGTGGACGCGAGCTACTTTGACGACGCGCTGTTCATCGGCGACTCGCACACCGACGGCTTCAAGGACTACGCGGGCCTGCCAAATGCCGACTACCTTTGCCACAACGGTCTGACGGTCTGGTCGGCGGTCGAAAAGGCGGAGTTTCCCGGCAAGCAGACGCTTGCGCAGGCGCTCTCCGGCAAGCACTACGGCAAAATTTACCTGATGCTCGGCATCAACGAGCTCGGCACCGGCACGGCGGAGAGCTGGGCCGCACAGTACAAGGTCCTGCTCGACGAAGTGCGCGAGCTCCAGCCTGACGCCATCATCTTTTTGCAGGCCATCTTCCACACGACGCAGGAAAAGTCCGACGCGACGTTCTTTAAGAATTCAACCATCGACGCACGCAACGCCGAGCTCCAAAAGCTCGCCGACAACGAAACGGTCTTCTACATCGACTGCAATCCCGTCTTCGACGACTCTACCGGCGCGCTGACGCCGGAATACTCTGGCGACGGCATCCACGTCAAGGCCGCGTACTATCCGATGTGGAGAGACTATCTCTTCCAGTTTGGCGTCGTGAAATAACTTCAAAAAAGCGGCAAAGCCACTTTTTTGAGAAAGTCTCGCTGCGCCATGCGCGGCGCAAATTTTACGAGACTTGATACGTTAAAAAAGGAACCGCTCTTCGAGCGGTCCCTTTTTTGCGTTGCTTCGTTTTATTCGTGCTTGACCTTGTAGCCGCGGTTCAATCTCATTTCGAGCGCGTCGAGCTCTTCGTAGAGCTCAGGCGGCACCTTGCCGATCTTCTCGTAATATTCGCGCGCGTCCTCGCACTCCTGGAGCCAGAGGTCGCGGTCAACAGACAGCAGGCGGCGCATGTCGTACATCGACATTTCAAGGCCCTCCATGTCGATATCGTGGGTGTTGGGTTCGTAGCCGAGCGCGGTCTCCGCCGCGCCGATCTCATCGTCGGCGCGCGAGATGATCCACTGTAAAACACGCATATTGTCGCCAAAGCCGGGCCAGGCAAAGTTGCCGTCCTCGTCGGTGCGGAACCAGTTGACGTTGAAGATCTTCGGCGGCTTGGGGATTTTCTTGCCCATGTCGAGCCAGTGCTGCCAGTAGTCGCCCATGTGGTAGCCGCAGAAGGGCAGCATCGCCATCGGGTCGCGGCGCACGACGCCGACGCGGCCCGTCGCCGCGGCGGTGGTCTCCGACGCCATGATCGAGCCGATGAACACGCCGTGCTGCCAGTTGAAGGACTGGTAAACGAGCGGCGCGGTCTTCGCGCGGCGGCCGCCAAAGACGATGGCGCTGATGGGTACGCCCTCGGGATTGTCGAACTCGGGGCTCAGGCACGGGCAGTTGCGCGCGGGCGCGGTGAAGCGGCTGTTGGGGTGCGCGGCCTTTTCGGGGCTCTGCGGCGTCCAGGGACGGCCGCGCCAGTCGATGGCGCGCGCGGGCGGCGTCTTGTTGAGTCCCTCCCACCAGACGGTGTTGTCGCTGAGGTCAAGCGCGACGTTCGTAAAGATCGTGTCCTTGTGCGTGGAAATGAGCGCGTTGGGGTTCGACTTCATGGATGTGCCCGGCGCGACGCCGAAAAAGCCGTTTTCGGGGTTCACGGCCCAGAGTCTGCCGTCCTTGCCGACGCGCAGCCACGCGATATCGTCGCCCACGCACCAGACGCGCCAGCCCCACCGCTGCAGACCCTCGGGCGGGATGAGCATGGCGAGGTTCGTCTTGCCGCAGGCGGAGGGGAAGGCGGCGGAGATGTACTTGATCTCGCCGCGCGGGTTCTGGATGCCGAGGATCAGCATGTGCTCGGCCATCCACCCCTCCTGACGGCCGAGGTTCGAAGCGATGCGCAGCGCGAAGCACTTCTTGCCCTGAAGCACGTTTCCGCCATAGTTCGAGTTCATCGAGATGATCGTATTGTCCTGTGGGAAGTGGACGATGTACTTGTTGTCCTTGTCGAGGTTGCACTGGCAGTGCAGGCCCTTGATAAAGCCCTCATCGTCGCCGAGCGCGTCGCACACGGCCTTGCCGATGCGGGTCATGATGTGCATGTTGAGCACGACGTAAATGGAGTCGGTCAGTTCAAAGCCGTATTTGGCGAACGGAGAGCCGATGATGGACATGGAGTACGGGATGATGTACATGGTGCGGCCCTTATAGGCGCCGTCGGCCAGAGCATACATCTTTTCGTACATTTCCTTGGGCTCTACCCAGTGGTTCGTGGGGCCTGCGTCCTCTTCCTTTTCACAGCAGATGAACGTGCGGTCCTCCACGCGCGCCACGTCGTCGGGGTCGGTGCGGTGCAGGTAGCATCCCGGGAGCTTGTCCGGGTTGAGCTTGATGAGGATGCCCTCCTTGACGGCCTGCTCACGCAGCGCGTCGAGCTGTTCCTCTTCCCCCGTGATCCAGACAATCTTGTCCGGCTTGGTGATGGCGGTCATTTCGTCGATCCACGACAAAACGGCCTTGTTGTTCGTCAAATTCGTCATTTGTTCTTTCCCTCGTAGCATGTTCACGGTGTAATGAAAAAGAAAAATTTTGCACCGCGTCTTGTGTGGTGTGCTGTGCCGCTTTGGGGCGGCAGGGAGCTAACCGATGCACAGGAAAAATGGCTGCTATTGAGTTTGACTCCTTTCTGCCGAAAATTGTAGCAGAATGTCTTATCAATAGCAACCATATGGTTTATCAATTTTTTGAATAGATGCTTCTGTGCTGTCACAGTAATGCGGCGATCTCAGCGGACAGCGCGGCGAATTCACTGAGCCCCAGCCGCTCGCCGCGGATATTGGCCTCTAAGCCGCAGGACGTGACCGCCTGCGTGACCTGCTCTTTTGTGAGCTGGCTGCCGAACGCCGTCATCAGGCTGTTGACGAGCTTCTTGCGCCGCAGGGCAAACGCGGCGTACACCACGCGGAAGAAGAACTTCTCGTCCTCGACCTCGACCGGCGGCTCCCTGCGCACGACGGCGCGCAGCACGGCGGACGTGACCTTCGGCTGCGGCTCGAAGCACTCGCGCGGCACAGCGAAAAGGTATTCCGGCTCCGTGTAGTATTGCATGAAGACGGAGAACGCGCCGTAGGCGCTCGTGCCCGGCGCGGCGCAGAGGCGCTCGGCGACCTCCTTCTGCACCAGCACCGTGATGCTCTCGAAGCACTTCGACTCGATGAGCGCGGTGATGGCGGGCGTCGTGATGTTATAGGGCAGGTTTGCGCACACGATGGGCGTGAGGCCCGCGAATTTTTCTTTCACCAGCGCGGGGATGTCGGTCTTCAGAATGTCGGCGGACACGACCTCGAAATTGTCGAAGCGAGCCATGGTCTCTTCCAGGATCGGCAGCAGCGTCTTGTCGAGCTCCACCGAGACGACCCTGCCCGCGCGCTCGCAGAGCTCGTGGCTCAGTGCACCGATGCCGGGGCCGATCTCGAGCACGCCGTTCTGCTCGTTTGCGCGCGAGCTCTCGGCGATCTCATAGGGGATGGCGGGGTCGATCAAAAAATTCTGCCCCATGGACTTGGAAAAATGAAAACCGTGGCGCTTTAAGAGCGCCTCGATGGCAGCTTTGTCATTGCGTTCCATAGCGTGGTTCCTTTCTGCGCGCTGGGCGTAAAAAATTGTAAAATGATTCTACCATATTTTGCGCAAAAGAGTAGTAAAAATTTTTCCCGTGTGATAAAATGCAGAAATCTCAGGAAAAGAGGGAGACTTTCATGGAGCTCACACCGCAAATTCTGATCGTTGTTCTGCCGCTCATCTTTCTTGGCGGCTTTGTCGACTCCGTCGCCGGCGGCGGCGGACTTATCACGCTTCCCGCCTATCTGATGGCCGGTATCCCCGCGCATCTTGCAATGGGGACAAACAAGGTCGTCAACGGCACCGGCACGGCGCTCGCCTCGTTCAAATACTTCCGCGGCGGCAAGGTCCTGCTCCGCCCCGCCATCGTCTCGGGGATCGGCGCGCTGCTCGGCGCGGCCATCGGCACAAAGATCGCTCTGCTCATCAACGAGGACATTCTGAAGATCATGATGCTCGTCGCGCTGCCCTGCGCGGCGATCCTGCTGATGCTCAAAAAGGACTTCGGCAAGGAAAATGACGCACCCGCGCGCGAGTACACGCCGCAGCAGGAGATGACGCGCGCCGCGCTCATCGGTCTGGGCCTTGGCTGCTACGACGGGCTCATCGGCCCGGGCACGGGCACGTTCATGATCATGGCGTTTACGATGGCACTTTCGATGGACCTCCTCACGGCGTCGGGCTGCGCGAAGATCGCAAACCTCTGCTCCAATGTCGCCTCGGCGGTGCTGTTCATCATCAGCGGCAAGGTCTGGTGGCTGCTGGCACTTCCCGCGGCGGCCTGCAATATGCTCGGTGCCTACTGCGGCGCGCGCTACGCCATGAAGGGCGGCAGCAAGCGCGTGCGCGGCATGATCTTTGTTGTGCTGGGGCTTCTCTTCATCAAGATGGGCTACGAGCTGCTGTTCTGAAAAGACGAATTCTATATAAAAAAGCGGACAGTCAAGGCTGTCCGCTTTTTTCAGTTCTTCAGGCTGTGCAGCGGCGCGGGAATTCTGCCGCCGCGCGCAATGAACTCCGCGCTCGAATAAGGGTGGACCGCCTGCACCGGTGCCGAGCCGAGAAGTCCGCCGAACTCCACCGTGTCGCCCACCTTGCAGCCGGGCGCAGGGATGACGCGCACCGCAGTCGTCTTCGTGTTGATCATGCCGATGGCCGCCTCATCGGCGATGATGGCAGCGATGGTCTCTGCGCTCGTGTCGCCCGGAAGCGCGATCATGTCAAGTCCTACGGAGCACACGCAGGTCATCGCCTCCAGCTTGTCGAGCGTTAGCGCGCCGGACAACGCCGCGGCGATCATGCCCTCGTCCTCGCTGACGGGGATAAATGCGCCGGATAAGCCGCCCACCGAGGAGGACGCCATCACGCCGCCTTTTTTCACCGCGTCGTTGAGCAGGGCGAGCGCGGCGGTCGTACCGTGCGTGCCGCAGACCTCAAGCCCCATTTCCTCCAGAATGCGGGCCACGCTGTCGCCGACGGCGGGCGTGGGCGCAAGGGAAAGATCGACAATGCCAAACGGCGTATTGAGCCTGCGGCTCGCCTCCTGCGCGACGAGCTGACCCATGCGCGTGATGCGGAACGCTGTTTTCTTCACGGTCTCCGCCACCACGTCGAACGGCTGGCCCTTGACGCTTTGCAGCGCGTGATACACAACCCCCGGCCCGGAAACACCGACGTTGATCACTTTCTCCGGCTCGCCCACACCGTGGAACGCGCCTGCCATGAAGGGGTTATCCTCTACCGCATTGCAGAAGATCACAAGCTTGGCGCAGCCAAAGCCGCCCTGCTTTTCCGTGAGCGCTGCCGTCTTTTTTACCGTCTGCCCCATCAGGGCGACGGCGTCCATGTTGATTCCCGCCTTGGACGAGCCGACATTGACCGACGAGCACACAAGGTCCGTACAGGCCAGCGCCTCGGGGATCGCAGCGATCAGCTTCCGGTCGGCGTCCGTCATGCCCTTTTGCACAAGCGCCGAAAAACCGCCAATAAAGTTAACGCCGACATTTTTGGCCGCGCGGTCAAGCGCCTTGGCAAACGGGACATAGTCTTCCGTCTCCGACGCGGCGGCGACCAGCGCGATGGGTGTGACGGAAACCCGCTTATTGACGATGGGAATGCCAAATTCCCGCTCGATCTCTTCTCCCGTTGCGACCAGGCGCTCTGCATAGCGGCTGATCTTGTCGTAGATCTTTTCACACGCGCGCTCCGCGCTGCTGTCCGCGCAGGAGAGGAGCGAGATGCCCATTGTGATCGTGCGGATATCCAAATGCTGCTGGTCGATCATGCGGATCGTTTCCAGAATATCATTGCGGCTTAGCATGACTTTCTCCCTCCCCGCTCAGATCTTGTGCATCGCGTTGAAGATGTCCTCCCGCTGCATGCGGATCGCAATGTCCATCTCCGCGCCGAGGGCGCTCAGCTTTTCCGTCAGTTCCGTAAAAGAGAGCGAACAATTTTCGAGATCCGCCAGCATGACCATGGTGAAATTTTCCTGCAAAATCGTCTGGCTGATATCCAGAACGTTCACGTTCCACCTTGCCAGCAGCGAGCTGACGCCCGCGATAATACCGACCTGATCTTTTCCCAGTACCGTGATAATGGCTTTCATCCTGTGTTCTCCTTTCGGTTTCTTCCGGTAATTGTATCATGTCACTGCAATAAAGTAAATGTTCCGGATGCGCAACATACGCATCCGGAACATGCATTTATCGTACTATTCGACAAACCGCCCCGCTCAGTCGAGGAAGTAGACCGTCGAGTTTTTCTGGCGGCCGAACTGCTTGCACTCCTGATAGGAATTCATATAGAGGTCGATCGCCGCGCCGCGCACGCCGGTGTCCTCAGCCACAGCGTTGCCGTAGGTGTAGCCCGACGAGCCGACGATGAACATCTCTGTGCCCAGCGGAATGACCTTCTTATCCACCGCGACAGTGCCGACATGGACCGTTGTGCCCGTGGCCGTTCTGGTGCCCACGCCGCCGTAGCCCGCGGTATAGGCCGTGCAGGTGACCTTCATCGAGCCGGAGAAGTGGACGGAATCGCCGGACTTCATCAGAAGATAGCCGCTGCCGTCGCTCTCGGTGACAACGGACTTGACCGCGTCGCCGCTCTGCGCCTTGTCGACGAGCATGCCGGTGTAGGTGATCTCCGCGACGGAGGTGTCGTTCTTCTCCTCCACCGCCTGGCGGGAGACGAACTGGCCGTCGGCATACACGACCTCATAAACGACGTCGCGCGTGCCGTCGATGCCCTGCTGGACGACCTGCGTCTCGCCTTTGGGGATGCGGTACGACGTGGAGGCCAGCGTGGTGTGGGGAGCCGCCTCGGTGGCGGTCTCATAGTAGGTGAAGTCAGAGGCAACGGTGATCTCGACCTCTTTCTCCGTGACGTCGACCAGCACCATCTCAAGCGGGCTGACCGAGATCTGCAAACGGCGCAGCAGCTCGCTGACGTGCTCGCCGTTTCTCGTGGTGGCGTATTCGATGTCGTCGCCGTGCGTCACCGTCACCTTTTCACCGGCAGGAAGTGTGACTTCCGCGTCACCGCTCTGCGCGCCGGTGACAATGACGCGCTCCTGCGGGATGTCCGTTGTGCCGTCGAGCACGCTGACCGTATCGCCGTCGGCGATGAGGTACAGCGCGTCCGCGCGCAGCTCGGGCGAACTGTTCAGCAGCATCACAGCCGCGAAGAGCAGAAAGAACATCGCTCTGCGGCAGCGCTGGGCTGTGAACAAATTTTTCAAAAACTTCTCCATGGGATACTCCTTTTTTCGCGGCGTGAGCCGCCGCAGCTTCGCGCAGCTGAGGAAGTGCGCTGCGTCCGGAAAAGATTACAAAATGTAACTTTTCCAAAACTTGCTGGCAGTATACCGCCTGAAAAAGGATTTGTCAAGTTTCCGCCGTTTGTTCGCCAAAAGTTCTGTATTTTATAAAATTTTCGATATTTTTCTTATTTTCATCTTCTAAAAGTTGCGATTTAATTCATCGAATTCGTGATTTTCTCGATTTATGTAAACCATCGTCACCCCTCTCCCCCGCCTCGCCGCCATCTCGGCGTCGAAGAGGCGGCGCACCTGCCGACGCTCTTTGTCCCGTCCGAGCGGGCAAAAAACTCTTGGGAGCAGGCCGGGTGTGTCCCGCTCCCGCCCCGCAAGGCGGCAAAAACGCGGAAAGCCCTGCAAACACTGGCTTTTTTGCTTTTCCGCCGCACGCTCTATCCCCTCGGACAGCAAAGGAACGCCCCCTGCGCCCTTTCCGGGCGCAGGGGACGAAAAGCCGCCTCAACAGCGTGTCGCGATGCCAAAATATGCAAGTTTGACTTTTTGAAAATTCATTTATTGAAATTCATTTATGTCAACCTGATTTTTTGATTTTTGTTGGCAAAGGTCACAAAAATCGCGCTTCTTTTTCGCTTTTCCCGTCAAATGGGCAATCGCAGGGGAAGTTACATTTCATCCTTTTTTTCGTCCGTTTCCCCATGAAAATGAAGGTAAACGGACGCCGCGGCGTCTTTCGGCAGCACACGTTCAAGGGCGAAAATGTCCGCCTCCCGAATCGCCTTAACGCTCTTGAACGTCTTGAGCAGCGCCTGAGCGCGCACCTTGCCGACGCCCGGAATCCCGTCGAGCGCCGAGCGGGTCGAGGACCGCGAATGGCTCTCGTGGTGGAACGTGATGGCAAAGCGGTGCGTCTCCTCCTGGATCTGACCGATCAGGGCGAAGACGTTCGGCGCGGCGTGCAGGTCGATCTCGCGGCCCTGCGCGGTGACGAGCGCGCGCGTGCGGTGGCGGTCGTCCTTGACCATGCCGAAGATCGGCACACGCACATGCATCTGCGCGCACACGCGCTCGGCGACGCCCGCATGCGTGATGCCGCCGTCGATGAGTATGACGTCCGGCAGGGGGCTGAACTTCTCATCGCCGTCCAGATAGCGCTGGATGCGGCGCGTGAGCACCTCCTCCATGGACGCGTAGTCGTCCGGGTGGGCCGACAGGCTCTTGATCTTGAATCTCCGGTAGGCACTCTTCTTGGGCTTTGCGCCCTCGTAGACGACCATCGACGCGACGATATCGCTCGCGCCGGTGTTCGAGATATCGTAGGACTCCATGCGCCCGGGTAGCTCAGGGAGTGAGAGCATCCCCGCAAGCTGCGTCAGCGTGCGGTTCTCGCGCTCCTGCGCGGTCGTCACGCGCTCGACGTCCTCGCGCGCGTTGCGCTGCGCCATGGCAAGGAGCTCGGCCTTCTCGCCCCGCTGGGGAACGTGGAGCGTCACCTTGCGGCCCGCGCGCTCGGTCAAGATCTGTGCGAGCTCGTCCGCGCCCTCGATCTCGCAGGGCAGAAGAATTTCGCGCGGCAGCACGCTCTTATTGAGATAATACTGCGGCAGCAGCGCAGACAGGATCATCTGCTCGCTCTCGTCCTGCGGCGCGGCGAAGAGGTTCAGGTCTCGACCCGTCACGCTGCCGTCCTCAATGTGCAGTACGGCGCTGCCGCACTTGAGCGCGCCGCGGTAAACGCCCCAGATATCGGTATCGGCGCAGATGCCGGCGATGACCTTCTGCCGCTTGCCCAGCACCTCGATGGCGCGGATGCGGTCGCGCAGTGCCGCCGCCTGCTCAAAGTGCAGATCTGCGGCCTCCTGCTCCATCTCCTCGCGCAGTGCGCGGGTCAGGCGGCGATAGTGGCCGTTCAGCAGCTCTTCGGCCTGCCCGATGCGGCGCATGTACTCGTCCTCGTCCGGCGTGCCGCGGCAGAACGCGTCGCAGCGCCCCATGTGATGGTTGAGGCAGGGGCGCTCCTTCCCGATGTCGCGCGGGAACTTGCGGCTGCACGTCGGCAGGCGGAATGCCGCACAGATCGCGTCGATGGCCGCGCGCGTCTCGTTTCGTCCGCCAAACGGGCCAAAGTAGAGCGCGTTGTCGTCCGCAGGCTTAGAGGCCATCGTAAAGCGCGGATAGTGCTCTGTGCCGAGGCGCACAAAGGGATAGCCCTTGTCATCCTTTAATAAGATGTTGTAGCGCGGCATGTGCTGCTTGATGAGCGAGTTTTCAAGGATCAGCGCCTCGAACTCGGTCGAGACGAAGATCGTGTCAAAGTGGTCGACCTGCGAGACCATGCGGCGCGTTTTCTCATTGTGGGAGGAATTCTCCTGAAAATACTGGCTGACGCGGTTTTTGAGCTTTTTCGCCTTGCCGACGTAAATGACGCAGCCGGTCTTGTCCATCATCAGATAGACTCCCGGCGCGAGCGGCAGGTCGTTCGCCTTGTCCAAAAGCTCCTGCTTCGTCACGGGACATTCCCTCCTTTCTTTTCATCTCTACATTATAATATATAATAGTATATCCGGTCGAATGGTGCCGGTAAAATGGAAAAAGGCGGCTTCCTGTGGAAGCCGCCTTTCCTGGTTGTTTCTTATTCGCCGAAATTGTTGGAAACCAGCTCGCACAGAGCGGTCACGGCTTCCTTTTCGTCCGCGCCGTCGGCCAGCAGCGTGATGGTCGTGCCCTTGACGATCCCGAGGGACAGCACGCCCAGCAAGCTCTTGGCGTTCACGCGACGCTCATCCTTCTCCAGCCAGATGCCGCTCTTGAACTCGTTGGCCTTCTGAATGAAGAACGTGGCAGGACGAGCATGCAGGCCTACTTCATTGTTGATCGTAACATTCTGAGTATACATCGTTACTACTCCCTCTCCAAAAAAATCTTTCGGACTTTATCGTATCATATACCATCGGGGGCCGATTCGTCAATGCCATTTCGCGCGAAATGGCGCGGATTTGGCAATAAACACAGACAAAGTGCTTCCCCGGGCAGGCATTTATTTCAACTCGACCACAGTGACGCCCGACTCGCCCTCGCCATAGTTGCCAAGGCGGAAGCTCTTGACGGCTTTGTTGCGCCGGAGGCTCGCGTGCACCGCCTTGCGCAGCGCGCCCGTGCCCTTGCCGTGGATGATCGTCACGGTCTCGAGATGCGCCATGACGGCAGCGTCAATGTAGTTATCGAGCACGCTTTCGGCCTCCAGCGTCTCCATGCCGCGGATGTCGAGCTCGCGCGCAGCGGACGCCGTGCGCAGAATGCGCTGCGAGGGGGCAAACTGCGGCTGCTTTTTGGCCGTGGCCGCGCGCTCCGCCGCCTCGATGAGGCGGACCTCGTCGGCTTTGACCTTCATCTGCAAAACGCCCGCCTTGAGCGTCAGCGTGCCGTCCTTGACAGCTGTGACCTCGGCCTGACGGCGCGTACCGGGGATCTCGACCAGGTCTCCGACCTCAATGGGCCGCGAGGGCTTGGGGATGGGCTCCGCGCTCTCGTCGCGCACGCCCGCAGCGTCGCGCGCCTGCTTGATGTTGTGCATGATCTCGGCGCGCTGGGCGTTCATCTGCTGGGCGTCGAGCTTTTTCTGCTGCTTGCGCAGCGCGTCGAGCTCGCGGAATGTGTCGTCCGCGACGGACTTGGCCTCAGCCAAAAGGCGCTTGGCCTCGGCTTCGCCGCGGCTTCTCGCGTTCTCCTTTGCGCGCTCCATCTGCGTGCGGAATTCGCGCGCCTTGCGCGCGTCCTCCTCGCGCTGGGCGTAAAGGCGGTCGACCTCGGCTTTTTCTTTCTCTAACTGCTGCCTCTTCTGCTCCAGCTGCGTCAGCACATCTTCAAAGTGGATGCTCTCGCTGTCCATCTGCGCCTTGGCTTTTTCAATGACGGCCTCGGAAAGCCCCAGCCGCTTCGAGATTGCAAAGGCATTCGACTTGCCGGGGATGCCGATGAGCAGCTTATAGGTCGGGCAGAGCGTTTCCACATCGAACTCGCAGCTTGCGTTTTCCACGCCCGCGGTCGTCATGGCAAAGGTCTTGAGCTCGGCGTAGTGCGTCGTCGCAGCGATCTTCGCACCCTGCGAACGCGCCTGCTCGATGACGGCGATGGCCAGTGCCGCACCCTCAACGGGGTCGGTGCCCGCGCCCAGCTCATCGAAGAGGATCAGGCAGTGCTCGTCCGCCTCGTCCAAGATCTGCACGATGTTTTTCATATGCGCCGAGAAGGTCGACAAACTCTGCTCGATGCTCTGCTCGTCGCCGATGTCGGCCAACACCGAGGAAAAGATGCTCACGGCGCTGCGGTCGTCGCAGGGGATATGCAGGCCGCACTGCGTCATCAGGCAGAGGAGGCCGAGCGTCTTTAAGCTCACGGTCTTGCCGCCGGTGTTCGGGCCTGTAATGACAAGCGTATCGAAGCTGCGGCCGAGCTCAATGTCGATGGGCACGGCCTTCGCGGGGTCGAGCAGCGGGTGGCGCGCATGGCGCAGACACACGCTGCCGTCCTTTTTGAGCTCGGGGCGCATGGCATTCATGCGGTAGCTCAGCTCGCCGCGCGCGAAAATGAGGTCGAGGTGGACGAGAATGTCATAATCCCACAGAATGTCGCGGCTGAAGTTCGCCGCCTCGCCCGAGAGGGCGTAGAGGATGCGGTCGATCTCCTTCTCCTCTTTCGCTTCGAGCTCCTTGAGCTCGTTGTTGGCCTGCACCACGCCCATCGGCTCGACGAAGATCGTCGCGCCGCTCGAGGACGTGTCGTGCACGAGGCCCGGCAGCTCGCCGCGGCACTCGGCCTTCACCGGCACGACGAAGCGCCCGCCGCGCTGCGTGATCAGCGCGTCCTGCAAAACGTTCCGGTAGCTCGGGGACGAAATGATGCGCTGCAGGATCTGGCGGCCCTTGGCCGCCGCCGCGCGCTTGTGGCGGCGGATTTCCGCGAGCTCGGGCGAGGCCGCGTCGGCGATCTCGTTTTCGTCGAGGATCGCGGTCGTGATCTTCTCCTCCAGAAAGCGGTTCGGGTGCAGGGAGAGGAAGAGCTTGTCGATGACCGTCCCCTCCTCGTCCTCCTTATAATAATCCTGCACGCGGCGCACATTCGTGAGAAGCCCCGCGATGTCGAGAAGCTCCCGCGTGTTGAGCATGCCGCCGCGCTCGGCGCGCGAGAGCGATTCGCCCACGTCGCGCACGCCGCCAAAGGCAGGGCTGCCGCGCAGCATGATCATTTTGCGCGCCGCGTCCGTCTCGTCGAGCAGACGGTTGACCTCACCGAAGTCATCCGATGGCGTCAGCCGACGCGCCCGCGCCTTGGCCTCCGCGCTCACCGTGTGATGCTCGAGCATCTCCAATAGCCGCGGCAGTTCCAGCACGCGGATGGATTTTTCAAACAGTTCACTCATAGTTTTCTCCGAAATTTTGATTTCGATTCGTATTTCTTTCGACAGATATTTCGTTTAGTTGTCAATTTTCATGCTTTTGTAGAAGTCCAGCGTCTTGAATCGCCGGTCAAGCTGCACCTGCGCAAACACCTCGCACGCTGCGGCAAAGCGCTTTTCCGTCTCGCCCGAGAGGGAAAACGACAGCATCCGCTTCGGCTCGGAAAACAGCACGTGGCGCATCGCCGCGAACGAGCCCGCGTCCAGCGGCAGAAGGCCGCCCCCGCCGTGGCCCGCGCACTCCCTGCACAGCAGCACGCCCTGCTGCGCGTCAAGCACCGGCTCTTTCGGGTTGTGCGTGCCGCAGACGGCGCAGCCGTCAAGCAGCGGCTCGTAGCCCGAGAGCGCAAGCAGCTTGAGTTCAAACGCCGCCTTGACGATGCTCTGCGGCTTTTGCAGCGTGTCGAGCGCGTAGAGCGAGTTGAGCAGCAGCGACAAAATCTCCGGCACGGGCTCATCCTCCGCCGTGACGCACTCGGTCATCTCGGCAAAATACGACGCGAGCGACAGTAGCTCAATGTCCTGCCGGATACCGTCGAACAGCGAGATCGTCGACGCCTCGTCGAGGTAGTACCAGTTCCCGCGCTGATAGAGTACGAGCTCGGAAAAGGCCAGAAGCTCGCTGCCCGCGGCGATGCGGCTTCCCTTGCGCCGCGCCCCGCGCGCCACGACCGCGATCCGCCCGAGCGAGTCGGTCAGAATATTCAATATGTAGTCGGCCTCCTTCGTCGCCGTCGCGCGAAGGACGATGCCTTTGGTCACGAGTTTTTCTGACATAAAACTCCTCTAAATTGTTTTACACCAAGGGGTGTAAAGGATGGTTGCCTTGCAGGCAAGATGGTTTTTTCCGCGCACTGCGCGGAGGGGGAATGCAGCGCGTAGGCGCTGCTGCCGGTCAAAGGGGGTGTTCTCTTTCCAAAGAGAACACCCCCTTTGGAACCCCCAGAGAAAGGCAAGGGGGCTTCCCCCTTGACCCCGCACATTGGCAGTTTGTAGCTCGAAGAGCTGCGCAGCCTGCGGAATCGGGTGCGGTGTACATGGCTTCGCCATGAATCTTCTGCGATTCGCGACAACTCTCAACCGCGCCTTACTATCGTGAGGCGCGAGTGACGTTTGCTTGGCGGCAGACTGCGTGCCAAATGCGGCATTGCTTCGCTCGCCGCATTGTGGAGACTGGCAGTAGACGAAAATTAGGCTGTACTTCTACAAGATGGGCAGAGCGGCAGCGGATGATAGGAGCAAGTCAAATCGTATAGCAACGCCAACCGCGGCAACGCCGCGCACAGGGCAGTGCAATCGGCAAGCATTGCAGCTCTTCGAGCTGCTCGCTTGCAATGGGAAACGCCTTTCTTTTGGACGGGCGACGCCCGTTTTCTTTCTCGGGAAAGAAAATGGGGGTCGCATCACGCGGCACTTGTGCCGCATTGACATTCGCACCTGTGCGAAAAAGGAAGAATTCTCTTTCGAGAAAGAGAATATCCCCCTTTCCCTCATTCCCTGCACGGTGCAGGGGAAAATTCCTCACCCCTCAAGGGGTATCATTTACTGCCAGTAAATAAAAAATCGGCTCCCCGGTTTTCAAAAACAGCGCGAAATATCCGTTTCGCAAATCCCTCACCTCATGCTTAGCATGAGGAAAACTCCCGCGAACTATGGCTGGGAAAATTTATTACTGCTCGTCGTAGCCGAAGCTTCTGATATAGTTCATATTGTCGCGCCAGTTTTCTTTGACCTTGACCCAGGTCTCAAGATAGACCTTCGTACCCATGAAGCGCTCGATGTCCTGGCGCGCCTCGGTCGAGATCTTCTTGAGCATCGCGCCGTTTTTGCCGATGATGATACCCTTGTGGCTCGCCTTTTCGCAGTAGATGGTCGCGTCGACCTCGATGACCTCGTCGTCGCGCTCAATAAAGCGCGTGATCTCGACGGCCGTGCCGTGTGGGATCTCTTTATCGAGGTTGCGCAGCAGCTTTTCGCGCACGATCTCGCCCACGACCTGACGGTCGGGCTGGTCAGTCGTCATGCCGTCGGGGAAGAGCTGCGGGCCCTCAGAGGCGTACTTACCGAGCTCGTTCATCAGATCGTCCAGCCCCTTGTGCGTGCGCGCGGAAATGGGGATAATGGCATCAAACGCATACGCCTCGCTGTAGGCCGCGATGACGGCGAGCAGGTCGTCCTTTTTCTCGACAGTGTCGATCTTGTTGATGCACAAAATCGCCGGCAGATGAGAAGCCTTGATCTTTTCGATGAGCTCGGCCTCAGGGATGCCGACGTGCGCCACTGGCTCAACGAGCAGCAGCACCGCGTCCACGTCCGCGATGGATTCGCGCGTGACCTTGACCATGTAGTCGCCCAGGCGGTTGCGCGCCTTGTGGAATCCAGGCGTGTCGAGCAGCACGTACTGCGTGTCGCCGCGGTTCACCACGCCGTAAATGCGGTTGCGCGTGGTCTGGGGCTTGTTCGACACGATGGCGATCTTCTCGCCCACAAGGGCGTTCGTCAGGCTGGATTTGCCGACGTTAGGCCGTCCGCAGACAGTGATCATAGCGGTTTTCGTTTTGTTCATGATAGGTGATCCTCAACTTTCTTTTGTTCGTTGAACGTTTTTTATTGATACAGCGTAAGCTGTATTTTCTTTTTTGCCCAAAGGGGGCGGGGTTCTGTCCCAGTGCCGTGGGGACGCGGGGCAAAGGGGGTATTCTCTTTCCAAAGAGAATACCCCCTTTGGAACCCCCAGAGAAA
>ENA-ORRQ01000991-ORRQ01000991.1-human-gut-metagenome-genome-assembly--contig:-NODE-991-length-24075-cov-2.633014_pt1 | contig 24075 bp, 38 predicted proteins | sample MGYA00242177_ERZ509138 | MGnify/ENA primary metagenome ERZ509138 (study PRJEB26280, sample SAMEA2338628) | human gut metagenome | biome: human gut; feature: human-associated habitat; material: faeces... | reverse complement strand
CCTCCGGAAAGTCGGTTATGCTCATCTGCGGATCTCTCTCAACCTTCAACATCTCATTTTTCGCTTTACTGTAAAAATTTCTATCAATTTCAAAACCGTAAGCGCTTCTACCTAAATTTCTTGCGGCTCGCAATGTGCTGCCGGAACCGCAGCAAGGATCAATAACCACATCCCCCGGATCCGTAAATACCTGGGTCAGTTGCTCCAACACCTTAACCGGCTTCTGTGCTGGATGGATCTTCGGAATCTCTTTTCCATCCTTTTCCCACTTAAACCAGTTAAATACCATATGTCCGGTACCTCGAATCGTCTTGCCGTTTTCGTCAAATTTTGCACCGTTTCTAAATTTCGGCAACTTATCCCGGTATAATACCAGTGCATATTCCGTAGCACCAACAACACGCATGTTTGCTTTCAATACCTGTGGGCTGTAATTTTTCACGAATACAAGCGGTATGTAATTATTAAAACCATGCTTCTTAGCTGCATTAATCAATGTACTCATCTGCTCAAAACTGAAAAATACAATCATGCACGGTGCATCAGAACTTCTTCCACGTCTACCGGCTTTCTTTGGCTCTTTCTTCAACATCTTCGAGCAGAAGTGGAAGTATTCATATAAATTAAAATTGAAGTCCGAATTAAATGCTGCTTTCTTTGCCAACTTACTCTCACCGTTTTTGTTATCTCCACCTTTGTACCACATTGGGTTGCTGCCATAGAAGTTATTCCCAATATTGTACGGAACGTCAGCTATAATCAGTTGTGCGGGTGGTATCGCATATTTCTTGTAATTCTGCATGGAATCTCTATAGATTTCACACTTTATCTTCTTCCTTCTCTGTTCCATATTTACTCGGAGCAAAGGATCCTTTCATGCTGGCCAGCAAATCTCCCGCTCCTTTCTGTAATTTATCTCTTAATCAAGCTCTGCCATCCATTTAAACACATCTAAACCATTCTCGTAGCTGAACGCTTTATTCGCACACCACGCATGTATCAGTCCGTGTCCTCTATGGCTTATGCTGTTATCAATGCAGGCCGGCTCTCCGCAAATCACGCAGCGGAATCTGTCCTCTTCTGGACGTTTTAAACCAGTCTTCTCAAACACTTCGATATTCTCTCTGTCTATCTGCTCATAGTCCTTGTGTACTTCAATGTCCATGTTTACTCCTTTACTACGCATCTGCGCTCGCTGATTGCATAATATTTTCCATCATGCTCTGAACAATATTTCTTAAGGATTTCTGCCCCTTGCTCATCCATTGTTTCAAAATCAGTTTCAACCTTTTCTTCGTGTTTCAAAATATGGGTGTCAACTTCTACAATCTGTACGTACCAAGCAAATTCAACCTCAATTTCTTTCTTCGCATGATCCTTCTTCCACTGTTTGAGAACCTCAACCACTTTACCTGGGTGCTTTGAGCGAAATTCAGCACATCCGCAACGAATGCCAGATCTGAGCTTGTCGAGTTCACAGTTAGCACATATTGTAACTCTACTACATATCTCAGCTTGAATTCTAATTGCTTCTTCCGCACTCATTTCTTCTACAGGCTCAAACATTTCATCGGCCCACCAGTACATTCCTCCATCAATATCGAGATGGTATGCAATCGCACCAACTTCTTTCACTATCGCTTCTTCTCCCTCATATTCACGCATATTTATGGCAAAATATACGTCTCCGTACTTTGTTTTAGGAATCAATTTTTTCCTTACTCTAATCTTATCTCCAACCTTATATTTCATTACGTTCTCCTTTCATTAGCTCCTCTATATACAGATCCATACCGTGAACCAACTTGATGCAATTCCCATGTAAAGCATGGTTCCTCCACGAATTATATTTTTCATAGAATTTTTCTTCCGTAAGTTTTCCGGCTTTCACATCTTTAACTAATCTTCGGAATTTCTTTTTGTTCTTCCGTTTGTTCTCTCCCGTTAATTTCCGAATATATTTCCCGTCATCTGTTATGTAATGATGGAATCCTAAATATCGCATTCCTTTCCTTAGCGGTATGATCTGTGTCTTCCCGTTCAATTCCAATCCAAGGCTTTTCAAAAGCCCTCTTATGCACTCAAGACACCATTCTAAATATTCCTTGCTCTGGTGTATCAGATAAAAATCATCCATATATCGACCATATTCAGCAATTCCAAGTTCTCCTGTTACCATACAATCTATTGGATGAACCATAAGCAATGCATATACCTGTCCGGCTTGATTTCCGAGTGGCAAACCTGGATTATTGCTACTATCAATCAATGTATGATTCAGCCATATTGTGTACGGATTTGGAAAGAAACAATCTACAATGTCTTTCAGTATTTCATGGTCAATTTCGTAAAAGAAATGTCTGATATCACATTTCAGTATCCATCCGTCAATGCCATGTCTCTGATAGAAAGATTCCATGTGGTCCCTCAATCCATCTAATGCGTATAACGTCCCTTTTCCTATCTGTCCGGCAGAATTATATTTGATAAATACGTTCTTCAATTTTGGATGCAGAATATTGTCACAAAGTACGTGTTGCACTACTTTATCCTTGAATGAACATGACTCAATCACTCTTTGTTTCGGCTCGTATATTTCAAACCGATTATATGGAGCAACTGTGTATGTCTGATTTTCCAACTGTTCCTTCAGGATATTAATTCCATCTAAAGCAACATTAGAAAATCGAGCAGTACTGCTATTAAATTTTTTACCTGACTTAGCTTCCTTATAAGCTCGGTACAAATTACCGTAATCTGCAACAATATCTTTATCCATTGGCGCTCCTTTATATTTACCTCTGCGAGGATGGTCTGTTTCCTTTTTGTATCTTCTCCGATTTCGGCTTGATGCCTACTCTTACTGTCTGCAATACAGAATGGGCGAACCCCGTTACTGTTGTTGTAGTTATTGTTATTGATGTTACCGTCCGGGGAAACAACCGCTTAACAGAAACAAACCTAAATGCATTTATCTTTGCCGGTCTTTCGTTCTCCATGCAATAGCCATGTGCTTTACATCAGATACCATCCTTGACCAATACCCCATACTATCCGAACTGATAATTTTCAATTCATGGGACATTTCTATGTAGAACAACAATTCATCGCAATAAGTAATTGCTTTCGTTTGCAGTTCCAAGCGATCTCTTTTGTAAGCTTTAATGTCTGTCCTGTTTGCTTCAAAAAGTATTTCATAGATTTCCATTGACTTATTTTGCATTTTGTCAACAAGCGAAAATCTAAATTTCTTTGGATATCTGTTGGCGTTACTGGTTACTCTTAATGTATGAGTAGCCAACTCTTTCGCTTTCAGAATCACTTTTAGATCATTCTCTGCCATTAATCATCATCTTCCTCAGATTCAAAGATTGAAGAGGAAAAGATACAAAATGGGCGAACCCCGTAACTGAAGTTGCAGCAATCGTAATAGACGCGACCGCCCGGGGAAACAACCCGAAGACATGTGCTGTCATTATTACATGGAGTGCTATCCGGTGTAATTGTCCACCAATATCTATCAGTACTCGGAAGAAACTTTCTATACTTTCTGTACTCATCTACAGAAATAAGGGAAACGAGATCTTTGCAAGTCCCATATTCTGTCTGACCGTCCATTGAGAGCAGATCACGCTCAAATCCAACTAATGCTCCTTTTCCAAGCTCATCTTCGATCTTATCTTTTAAATCTGTATTCAGTTCTTTCCGAAGATCGCTACATTTCCAATTATTGCAGCTACCATCAAATTTTCGGTCTTCACCATAAAAACCATCTGAAATTACAAGATATCCCTTTTCGAGCTTGTCCAATACTCTCCATGTAATTCCTGCAACCGTAATCGTCTCTCCTACTTCCGGCTTCTGATATTTCTTTTTCAGTTCATCATAAGCAGCGTTTAACTTTTCAAGATTTTCTCCAAATTCTTTTAATGTCATCATAGTTTTAGTCCTCCTCTACTTTAGATACAAAGATATTAGATTTTAATGGGCGAACGCCGTGACTGCTGCAGTAGTTAAAGTCATAGATGATACCGCCCGGGGAAACAACCGCTACTGAATATGGCCATCCCCTTTCTTCTGTACTCCAAGCGGTGCATGTCCAATACCAATCCGGCAGATCCTTATTGACCAGCAATTCATTGTATTTACGTGCCTCTTCGAATGTCAGCGGTCTTGCTTTGGCGTGCAACTCTTCGTCTTTGTTCTGCATATCCACTGTAACCAGACTTGTTGTTGCATCGCATAAATTTTCCGCCCCAAATTCTTCTTTAAATTCCGGAAAAATTTCTTCTTCAAAAAGATCTGACAGTTCTGACGTGAAATATTCATTGCTGTCATCATCAAAACGGACATCTTTCCTGTACAGCTCTTCTGTGATAACTGCTGTTTTTTCGCCTTTCTGTTCCAAAACGATAAATCTACCAATACCTGTATCGAATTTTCCCCCAACCGGAATTTCCGATAACCTCACATTCCCTTTCTTCTCCTCTTCGAGTAACATCTCCATAAGTTCCTTTGCTTTGTTTAAAATTTCCTTTTTCATTTTTTGCACAACCTTTCTATCTCATTGATTACCGCCAGTCCTACATCCTTTGCAAATTCCATCCGCCCGTTGCTTTGGAAAATCTTCTGGATAATCCCATCTGACCCACAATATTCCACTAAGACTTCCTCTGAGAAATCTCCATGTTTCAGAAATTCATTGAATGCAAGCCAATTCTGCGTAATCACTTTGTAATACTTTTTTCTTTCTTCTTCCGTCATATTCTCACCTACTCAAACGGAATCTTTAGTTGATCTGCCTCGCTGAATCCGTCTTGCTTCGCCCATCCATACTCTACGGTTAAATCATCATTTTCACCGTAAATTCTCTTGGATCGCTCATCATACATGACGAGAAATCCCTTTGTATTGATTCTCCCAAACAATCTGTTTTTCGGAACTGTGAGCCTTCGATACGCATTGCTCAACTCATTATCCTTGCTGTATCCAATCACCAGTGAAGCAAGATTTGATATGTCTCCTGCACCGCTAATTTCGTCTGTCTCATTCGTGGAAAAATTGTTCTTCCTCTTATGAGCTACAAGCAAAATCAATACATCGAATTGCAATGCCATCCTCGCAAGTTTTTTCACAAAAAGACTTTGCTTTTCGTACTTATCAGTTCCTTTTTTTGCATCTAAATCAATCGCAGTCATTAAATTATCAATCAGAACAACATCTATTCCGTATTGTAGAACCGTTTGCTGTACGGTTTTGCACAGATCCTCTTTCTCATCTCCATCGACAATCGAACTGTCATAAATAAACGCTTTTCCTCGATACCAGGCATTAATCAACTCTTGATTCTGATTGGAAATCTTTCTTGAAACATCTCCAAATCTGTTTGTTGTTTCGATGATGTGCTGCGGACCGGCTATCTGAAAATCAAGCCACGCTTTAAACAAATAGTTTGGAAGCTCACCGGAATAAGCAAACACCTTATGTCCGGTCTCAATCGCCCTGCCTACAATCTGACTTGCAAGTGTTGACTTTCCCTCACCCGGCTTTCCAGTAATAAGAACTACACCGCCAAAAGGAATGCCACCGTATAACAGGCGATTGCACTCGTTGACCGTAGAGTCCAGCTTTTTCAAACTGTATATATCAACGTCCTGCACGTCAGACAGCTCTTTAACACGCCTCACAGGCTCAAATTCGGCATTTTCTACCGCTAGCCGAACATCTTCATGTCCATGCTTCATTAACAGCTCATTTGCGTCTTTACAGCCCTTATAGTCCTCTTCCCGGACGTGTTTAATCTTGTTTGGAAATCTTCCCTTCAATTCCGGTAGCAATGTCATATGCCCTTTTTCAAAATCTCCAAACACTACAATCTCTTGGAATTTGTTCACCCAGTCAAAACAATATGGAATCCAGGTAAATCCCTTTGCTCCGTTCGGAACGCTCACGGCATTCTTTATACCGGCTGTCGCTACGGAAAGGCTATCTAACTGCCCCTCCGTAATCACAAGCCTTGTGAAGTCCTTGCATTGCTTCATCCCAAACAATATCGGCTTACAATCGCGTTCACACCATTCCTTGTTCTTATCTACTTCCTTGTTGAAGTCGGTTTTGCGGTATTTGACGAATTGCATCTTCCCATCTCCGTCATAGAACGGAAATACGAGTATGTTGTCATGATCCTTTTGAGTGGTAATTTCATACTCATGAGCAACCTCAGCAGATATTTTTCTGCTTTCCAAGTAAGCAACTGCCGGCTCTTTTGGAACAATCGGCTTGTCCGGTGTCTTCAATTTCCTGTATTGCTTTTTCGGCTGGTAATATTCCATTACCTGCTGCCCCAAACTGAAATCAAAATCTCTTGCAAGACTGATCATATTTCCGGTAACACCGCAGCTCTCTCTCAAACATTTAAACTGACCGGTTGACAGATTAATGGAAAAAGTGTTCTTGTCCTTTTTATCTCCACCGTGACAATACGGACAGAACCTTGTGAATTTCAATTCATCACCGTGTTGTCTTGCAGGCTCTCCAACATATCGGGCGAAATCAAAAGCATCTTCCGGCTTAAATTTGTAATACATCAAACACCACTCTCCTGAATTTTTTTCAACCAATCAGGATGTTCGCTTAAGATTCCATAATCAAGTCCTTGTCCATCGTAAATAGCACCCGCATCTTCTAACTGCTTGCGGAAACTCGATTCCAAACAGGAAAAACGGTCACAAGGTTCTCTTGGTTTTTCTAAGTCCTCCGATTCCTGCCCCCAGTTTTCATCCAAATAATCAACATACCCACTGTTGAAAAATGTGCTTCCGTGCATCCAATATTTACGATCTCTACCGCTGTCACTCATATCTTTCAAGAATCGATCAACACAACGTCCAATCTGATCGTATCCGATTTTTTGAAGTGCTTTCTTCCTTGATGTTGATACCTGCCCTTTCCCTTTTTTGATTGGATATAACTTCCAAATAGATTCAAAGAAGTCATCAAGTGATTGTTCATCGTGCAGTTTTTCTGCACTATATATACTATTCTTTTCTTCTCTATTCTTCTCTATTCTATTCTGGGTATCTGAACGGTCTACCAACGGTATACCAACCGGAAAATCATCCATTTCACGGATGGAATCCTTAAGCGAATAACGCCCGTTTGGTTGCATAGTCAGCATGGCTTTTTCTTCTTGATAGATCGTCTCCGTGTATCTGTCTTTTCGGAGATAATTATTAATTCTCCAATGCTTAATCACGCATATTCCGTCCGAAAATTGAATAATAAAAGATTTGGCAACAAGTAAGTCATAATCGTTTTGATTCGCTCCAATAATCTTCATTACCTTTTTTGCATTATTCAGAAATCCATCATCATCCGCTCTCATAGAGAGATGAAAGTATAACGCTTGTGTGGATAGTGGCATTTCTAAGAAAGCATCTGAATCAATAATCTGTTTGGAAAACATTCTCTTCTCTGCCATCTAATTCACCTCCCGTTGAAGTAATTCTAATACCATGGATCCTTGTTCTGAATCGTGGCAAAACACAAATTCTACTCCATATTTTTTCTGCATCGTCATGCAAGCTTTCATAAGTGTTGCTCCCTTAGTTGCTGTTGGATATCGCTGAACACGTTTATATTTCGGGTTGCCGCTTGTTTTGTAATAGCCAATAATTTCTTTTGTTGGCTTCATCACGAATAATCTAGGGTTCTTCCAGCTATGCAAGTCTTCCAATGACTTAATAGTTGGGTTATAGATATCTTTCGTTCCACCAATTAAACCCCCAGCATTTTGAGTAAGCACATACAATTTAATTCCGTTGTTCTGAGCTAAAATACACTCATCTCTGAACCGAGCGTGCTGTTTACCGCAGATATCCCCCACAAGCTCTTGAATATCTTTCTTCGTGTCAACAGTCACATTGTACGTTCCAAGGAAATCCATTTTTTTTACTGGAATCCCACGTTCTTTCTTCCGGTTAATTACATCCGTAACCTTTTCATTGGCAATAATGTAATCACCACACGGAAGAGGCATAGTCAGAACCTCAATTCCTTGCTTTTGCCAATAATTCTCTTTGGCAGTATGTTTACCTTTCTGCTGCCCTTTATCGCTAATTAGTATCAGTTTTCTCACCTGCCTTAAGTTCTTTTTTTCGTAAATATCTCTGATGTTCCCGCTCCTTTACCGGTATTTTCTTCGGACACCACTGCGGACAGCACGTCACTTTCTGCAAAATCAACCGCATTTCTAGGACACACAGCCGCTTAAATCCTGTACCCTTATCTAATTTGACAAGGGTACATTCATTACATTCGTCACAATGAGGAAGGGATTCTGCTACCCTGCTTCTATAATCTCTCTGCTTCTGCCTATAAGCTTCAGGATTCGCATTATAGCGTCTTCTCTTAAGAAGAGCATTTACGTTATCAACAATGCAATCCTCATATTGGCATTCACTGCAATTTGGATACGAACAGTCCTTTTTTCCAGCCATTCCGCTTCTCATTTTTTCTCCTTATATATTCTTCACGGCTTATCCCATCCGTCATATTTACGTCCACCCTCTCACCGGCTAAAGTGCCATTGTATTTGCAATCAGGATATGGACACTGAAAACAATCGGGATGACAACAACACTCCGGTCTTACTCCGCTCGACATTTATTTCTCCTTAATTAAACGGTAATTCTTCATCCATTCCATCCGGGATACTCATAAACCCGTCTGATGCCGGAATTGATCCACTTCCTGCTGACTGCTGATTCTGCTGATTGGCTGCTTTGCTTTCTGCAAACTCCTGTTCTTCCACAACTACATCTGTCGTATATACCTTATTTCCATCCTTATTGGTATAGCTTCCGGTCTGAATATGCCCTGACGGAAATACTTCTCTGCAAACTCAGCGGAACGTCCGAATACAACACACGGAATAAAATCCGCTGTCGGCTCACCGTCTCTTCTGAATCTGCGATCTACAGCAAGTGTATATCTTGCAACCGCTGTAGCATTGTCTCCCTGTGAATATCTCACCTGCGGATCTGCTGTCAATCTCCCCATTAAAACTGTTTTATTCATCTATGTAGTCCTCCTTATTTAAGTAAATAAATAATCATGTTTACGATACTTAGGATTATTGCGAGCAAGAATCCTAAAAACGGAATTAAAAATCCTTTATTCTCAGTGTCTTTATACATGTAAAAATCAAAAGTCGCTCCCATAGCGTAAAAAATTATTAATAATATTTTGTAAATCATTGCTCCTCCTAGAATGGCGTAAGCCTAAACTCTTTCTCTGCACGCTTTTCGGCAATCCAAACATTCACATCTGAGTCAACCACACTTCGTATCTCGTCTTTGAACCGCTGCGGATTGCCGTTTCCTGCACTTAAGTGTATCAAGCCTATACTTCTTAGGCTTTTACTGTTTATGCTCTGTATGAGCCTTTTACACGTTTGTAATTCCATATGCCCAGTAAGCACATGGGAGAATTTAGCCCCATCTTCTTCTCGGCTGATATAGTCCTCTGAGTAGTTGCACTCAATCAGTCCATAGTTGATTTCCATTTTTGAGAAATCGTACGGACAATACTCAGCATCCGTAATGAAAAGGATTCTTCCGTCAGGTGAATCAATCAACCATCCGTCACACTCCGTCTCTCCATGCGGTACACGGAACGGTATCACCGAAAATGAGCCTATCTGATAACGCCTCATACGCTGTAACCCTACAGTCTTTTCGCCCATTACTGTTTCAATGTCCGTCTCCACTTCATCGGATGTGTAAATCTTGATACCATACTGCATATACTGCTTGATGTACCCAACATGGTCTTTATGAACGTGACTTACCATGCATCCGCTCACCTTGGAAATCTGATAGTCAATCGTTTTCAGCATATCTTTTGCTGGCACACCGCATTCCAGGAGAAGAACATCTTCCCCTGAAATCAGAGCATAACCATTTCCTTTTGAACCGGAGTTAATTGTTTTTACTACCACTAAAAACACCTTTCTTTTCTGATGTCATATCAACCGCCCATATTTGGACAGATGCAATCCCATTGATAATTTTCGAAGTGAAGTTCTTCATCTTTCAGAATTCTTCCATCAACAATTTCAATGTCCTGATTGAATTCCATCCCCTTTTCAAAACCATGAATTTTCATATCAACATGATATTTTTCACATGTTTTCAGGAGTTCATCTGCTGAAATTCCCCATGCAAACTTGGAATCAAAGACTTCAACAAAGGTTTCATCATCTTCATATTCAGAAAGATAAACTTCTACACCTTTGACAAATCCCCTTCTTGCGTTTTCAATCCAACATGTTTCATTTGAATTAATATCGCCATATTCATCCAGCTGCAGCTTTGCTTTTTCTTCACCAAGGAATCCAACTGGACGTAAGCCTTCAAGAATAAATCTCGTCATATTTTCTTTTGTTCCACGAACTTTCAAACTTCCTTCACACCAATTTGGCATTTTATATGTACCTCCCTACTCACCGAAAAATTCCTTCCTAACATCGACCACTTCATACCTTGTGGCTTTCATCCTGAATGGCTTCTTATCACCTTTACAAATAAATTGCCGACATATTTCTGGTCTGACTGGATAGATTCTGCACTTTTCTTTCTGTTTGGAATCATCCATGAACGGACAAGTTATATCGTAAGCATCACCGGATACTGGAAATAAATGCTTAAATTCCTTGATTCCATGCTTTTTCATGAATCTGTGAATCGTAGCAATTTCTGCCTGTGTCATCGGAAGATAATTGGAACAGCAAGCACCGCATTGCGTACATTTTCCGTTGTCTGTAAAATCATATACGCCACTGTTTATTTCATCCGATATTTTTTTAAATAACTTCATTTCAGCAATCATGCCCTACTCCTTTGCAAAATCCGGCGTTTCTACCTCAACAGCTTCAGATTCAGCCACTACAGATTCATCTTCCACGGCAAATTCCTGTGAATTTTCGCTTTCCCTAACCTCTTCCTGTGCCGTCTTATATGTTTCATCCAACTGCAATAAGGAACTGGATGCCATGCTGTTAAGATTCTTCGGAAATTTCTTGATAGCATTGTTACGCATCTTTCGTACAATCATAGCTTCCGGTGTATCAAGCCACGCTGCACTGATATATGGCTTTGCAGCTTCACACCGCAAGATATCTTCCAAAGTTTCGCACTCACGGATGGCTGATAAAACTTCCTCTTTCCTTGCCCTGATCTGTTCTTTCTGTTTTGGAGTAGCTTTATAGCGATTCTCACAAATTCCAAACGTTTCATTCAGCAGATTATTCCTGATATGAGCGATCAGGTTCGTTCTCACCGGCTCTCTTTCTGCAATCAGATAATCAATCGTTCCATCTTTCAGCTTTACCGGATAAACAACCCTTACCGTCTTGTCTGACAGTCCTTTAGGAGTCCACTCCGCAGGCTCAATCTCAATTCCACGTCTGCGAGGATATGTAAAATCATCTCCTTCTTTTACGAGCCAAACTGGGTATACGGTGTCAATGTTATTTCCGAACTGCCGGAGCAAACTGTCATTTCCGTCTCCCTCAATCCCCATTTCAACAACCTTGCACCACTGACCGCCAATCTGCTTGTTTCTGAGCTGGAAATACACTTCTCTCGGCATTGCACTGGCGTTTAGCTTAAGACTCGCACACTGAGCCACGACCTCTCTCAGATTGGAAGTGTTGAGATTCCCCATATCTGCTTTATCATCATTTTGCACTAACTGGAAGATAGCTCCCATAGCGTTCATTGCACACTGTTTGGAATATTCATCATACTTAACACCATTCTGCTCAAAATCCCTTGAGACAAGACCAGTTATGGTATTTGTCCACTGACTCAAACCAGTTGTAAATTCCTGCTTCTGAGCAACTTCATTCTTCTCTGCCATTACTCTTCCTCCACTTTCCCATCAATCTTTTTCAGCTTCTCCCGGAAAGGAAGAATTTCCGTCTCTGGAACATCAACCGCAGTTACTACAGCTTTCGCAGTTCCAATAGAAACTACTTCTCCCGGCTTCACGATCACATCTGAACCGAACGTGTATTCACGCCCATGCTGAACGCCATCTTTCATATATCTGGCTTTGATATATAACATTAGTCCTACTCCTTTCATTCAAACACGTGTCTCAATAACGCCCCTATCGCATCAGAAGCATCCATTCTCTTTTCTTTTTCCATAAAAACATCCTTGAGAACTTCATTTATCTCGCTTGCGATTTCATCATCAGGCTTTCCGCTTGCAAGAATGTTAAACACTTTCTCTCCTGCATCCTCTCCGAACTTATCTACAAACACTTTTCTTACTCCACGACAAATCCCCTTAAATTCATCCATAGTGTCGCTCAGGAAACCGCTGATTTCTACTGATCCTGTTCCTTCCCGTTTCTTTCTGCCTTAATCATATTTAACCTCGCTCTCTACTTTTAATTCCTTATCATCGGTTACTGCCAAACAAATCATCTGAGAATCCATTTCCGGCACATTGAAGTCGTTGATGCTTTCCGCATTATCCACGAAAATAGGGCAACTGACACCGTACAGACTGGATAATGATTGAATAATATCCAATCCTGCAACAATCCGATGCCCGTTATTCAAGCTTGAAAGCGGAACGCCATTTACAGTACATTCACAAGTTTCTTTCAGCCCCCCGTTGATCTGATTGTCGAACAGCTTGAATGAAACCACCTTAAACATTCCGTTGATCTTTTCAGAAATCATTTTCATTTTCGCCCGAATAAAATCTTCCACAAGGTCAATCATCTGTTCCTGTTCTGCAATCTTCTGTCCAACTTCCTTCTGCCCTTCCTCCAGTTCAGCAATACGCTCTTTCACCTTGGTATTATCTGCTGCCGCAATCCTTACAGTAATCTCGGAAATTTCATCTTTTAAAATGTCCCTCTTAGCTTTCAACTCCATCGAAGAAGTATCTTTGCTCATTTCTTCAATCTCTTTTTCAAGTGCCGAGATTTTCTCTGTAGTTGCCTTATACTCTGCATTTTCTGAAACATCAGCAACCTTTGGCATTCCGTCTACAGCCTTTTTAACAATCTCGTATTCCCTCTGTGCATCTGCCAACTTGGTAGTCAGCTCATCTTTTTCTTTGATAAGAGATTCTTCCAAGGTTTTAAATTTGTCTCTCGATTTAGCAGCTGACCTTCCATCAGCTTCAATCTGCGAAATCCTTTTAGCACGGTTTTCTTCAAACTCTGCCTTATCTTTTTCGTACTTGCTTTCATATGCAGTCTTGCGAGCTTCGTAATCAGCAATACGTTTCTGCTTTACCTCTTCCGGCAAGTCCTGTCCGCAAGTAGGACAGATAAACGAGCCGTCCGTAAGCGGTTCCAACGGAGTAAGAGCCGGATATGCCTTTGCTTTTTCAGACTTCCATTCAACCAAAAGCCGATTTTTTTCACGCTCATGATCTTCATACTTTACATGAGCATCCCTGATTTCGCTTTCCTTATTCAATACATCACGCTTGAGATCATTCAATGTATCCCGCGTTCTTGATAAGTCATTTCGGATATCAGTTGATTCCAAAAGCAACTTCTGATTCTCCGCATTCTGAATTTCTGATAGATGGAATTTGAGAGTCATGATTTCTTCACGTTTGGAATTAATTTCTTCCAACTTGCTGTTACCGCCTGAGATTTCATCTTCAACTTTCTGCAGAGCCACTTCTTTGGCTGTTTTTTCGACTTCTAACGCTCCTACATCAGCAATCACAAGTTGTTTGGAGATTTCATCAATACGTGCCGGGATCTCAACCATATCCTTATTTAATACCGTTTTTGCTTTGGTGTATTTCTTCAAAATATCTTCCGTGCTGGCAATTCTCAGCTCCTGGATCAGTTTTGCATATCTCTCACCGAATGTTTCAGCGATTTCCGCATCAGAGAACGTTCCAACAAACTTCATCAGAATCTCACGCTGTTTTTTCCATGGTAATGCATTGAACGCCGCCGGATTGGTAATCAGTGTGAAAATATCTTCATCAATGATACCGGCAATAAAATCCTTGAAATCTTTCTGACTTTTTGGATATCCGTTGATTCCAAACTCATTGATATTGCCCTGTAACTCTGTAGTGCCGGTCCCACGTTTCTTTACCCATTTCTGCTTCTGGACTTTCTTTAACTCATATTCATTACCATCTACAGAAATCTTCGATTCTACGGAAATCTCAATGTTATCAATCATCTTTCCGTTTGCGTCCAACGGCCGGATATCAAAATCAGAACTTCCAAGGCTATCTTTTCCAAACAACAGCCATGTAAATGCATCAAATATGGTTGTCTTTCCAGTGGCATTCGCACCGGAGATCCTTGTTTTTTCACCAAACTCAATAGTTCTGTCCTTACATCCTTTAAAATTTTGGATATGCATGGACAGCAACTTAACCTTTTTAATTTCCACCGATTATATCCCCTTTCTTCTTATCTATAATCTTGACTACACGCTCGCCCGAATGCTTCTGAACAATGTGTAGATACAAATTATCTTCCAGTAGGTTCATCCATTCTTCCTGGTTTAAACCCACCTTTTCCAGCAGGACCTTATTCTGCCTTGTCAACTTCTTCGGCTGTTTCATCTTCTTCCTCCATTTCAAACAATTTGCAGAGCGTCCTTGCAAAAAGTTCCTGCGAAACAGCGATAAGAGCTTGTCCCGCCGCTGAATCAATGCCACACTCGCTATTAGTTATCATATCCGCCGCCGCATCTGCGGACTTTTTGACAAACTCATCAGGCGTAATCGTTATTTTTTCCTTTGCCATTTTCTTTTTCTCCTATTTGTGATATTATTTAATTGGTTTTTGAGCTAAGTGCCTGAGAGGTTGCCGCCTCGCCATGGCACTTTTCCTATGCATACAATGTCTGCCCGAAAGCTAGGCAGCATAACATTAATGCAATAGAAAACCCTACCACAAACCAAAAGGCTTTCTCTACGACCTTATCGTAGGCATCCGGCTTCTTTACCGGTTGCTCCATCGGTTGTTCCGCCGTTTTTCTCTTTCTGACCTGTACTACTTCCAATTCTTTCATGCCGCAACGTCCTCCTTCTTTGCTTCGGAAACCATAAGTGAAATATCTAATGTTTCTTTTTTAATGGCGGCATTCAGCTCTTCAATAGAATTGATGCCGATTTTTTTCAGCCTGTCTTCTATAAATCTCCTTTTTTCTTCCATATATTTCTCCTACGCAACCTCTTCAATCACCGGAACATAGCCATGCTTCTTCAATTCTTCATATAAGAAGAGTCTGCCTTTCTGTGTCCATTCAGTCTGCATTGTCACATCCGGTCTGCCGTCAGCTCTTGTAATGTCAATCGTCCGGCTATGGACATATCCATTATTCTGATGTTTGGAATACAGCACCCACTGTCCACCGACTTTATACTGAATCTTTAATTCCTTTAGAATCTGATTCATTTTTCTTCCGCTAAGTCCGTAGTCCTTTGCAATCTGCGTGATAGTTACCAGTGACTTTGATTGAAGAATCTTGTCTACATAATTTGCTTTCGGCTGTAGCTCGGAAATCAATTTCTGATTTTCAACAGCCTGTTCACCAAGAAACTTGCATTGGTATTTCAGAGAGTCTATAGTCTTTTTCGCTTCAATCACCGCAAGTGCAAGTAACTCTTCGCCCTGTGGTGCAAGCTGATAACTTCCATTCTTTCTGATTGCCGGAAGAACCTCTGAGGTAACCCAGTCCGTAAATCTTTCGGCAGATTCCTTTCTGCTTTGGAAAATCAATTTGTACATATTAGATTCATTCACAAAATTTGCATTCTGTTTTCTGCCTATGCTGTCGATGACCTCATTTGAAATGACCCCATCTTGATTCAGTCTTGTTTTCGCTTGGCTTACATTTGATATTTTCAATGCTTTGCAAATATCCGCCATGCAGAAAAACGGTTCATTATCAATAGTTACTGTTCGGATACCCCCGAACTCTTCTGAATAAAAAATTTGTAATTCGTTCATTACATTTCCTTTCTGTGATATAATCCTCCGTGAAAGGAGGGTTTTTCGTGAAAAAGAAAGTTAAATTTACATGTTCCAAATTATCGGAAGGCTTCATTTCCGAATGTGAAGTTGTAACCGTTAGTGATTTTGAGAATCCAAATCTATTCAAAGTCACTACTGTTTACAATCAGAGTTGTCCTCTGTATCAGTTGAAGAAATGTCCTTTGCTCGACTGTGCACTGGCACAGGGCGATGTGATGGATTATTACAGCCATTCTGACTTAAATTCGATTGACTACAAAAAATAGCTCGTTTCACTGTCATTTCCGGGGATTCACCCATCTTTGCCTTAAACTTGAATCCTCGGAGATTTTCAATTTTTTCTCCATCGACATAAACTCTTACCGGTTCCGTATCAATAAACTCTCCTTTTTCTCCGATGTGAATAATGATTTCCTTTAACGGTTTATATCCTAATTCGTTCATTGATACTCCTTTCTACTCTTCAAGGAAATACTCGATCGGAACATCGAAGTATTTCGCAAGAATCATTAGCTTGTCCACCTTCGGTTTACTCTTTCCAGTTTTCCAGTCTGAAAAAACTGTTGGTGCAAGGCTTGTGTCTTTTGCAACTCTGTAAGCTGTGATACCTCTTTCGCTTATGAGCTGTTCAAACTTTTCGTACAATTTTAATCCTCCTTTCAATGCAATAAGAATTTTACGAAAATCCTTATTATATATTGCATTTATTAAGGAAATCCTTTATAATCTAATTGTCAGAAAGATTACAGAGAATACAAGAATTATATCCGTTAAGGTTTTCCTTAATCTGTTATTAGTATATTATGGTTTTATTTAATTGTCAAGCAGTTTTTAAGGTTTTCTTTAATATTCTCAGAAAGGAGAAAATATGTACGAAATATATCAGAAATTGCTTGATAGCCGTAATTTAAAAAATGCTGATATTTCAAGGGCAACGGGGATATCCAACATGACTCTTTCGGACTGGAAAAGAGGTAAATCAACTCCAAAACAAGATAAATTACAGAAGATAGCTGATTACTTTGGTGTATCAATCGAATATCTTATGACAGGTAAAGAGCCGACAATAGACTCTTCTACTCAAGGTTACTACATTGATGAAGAAACAGCTCGTACAGCACAGGAAATCTACAACAATGACAAGATTCTCTTTGACGTATACAAAACCGCAGATAGAGACAGATTGATAGCGTACGCCAAAAAGTTATCTGAATTGCGAAAATTAGAGGAAGGTGAGGAATGATTGTATTACAAAGGATATTATATAAATGTAGTAATACTCGATGAATCCTATGGTGTTCCGGGATGCGTAAGACATAATTCTGATGATTCTTACACGATATTCATAGATGCATCATTAAACTACGAAAAACAGCATGAAGTGTTTTTGCATGAAATAAGACATATTTTAGGTGACGATTTCAGTGAATCCGATGTGCAAATGATAGAAATGAAGAACCATATGCATGATTACTGCATAGAAGTTTCAGCAGAGATTTTCCCATACACGCAAAGAATAAAGATTGTAACTGCTAATTAACAATACTTAAAATATAAGATTTATTATAAACAGAGGAGAAAATAATTTTGAGTGACTGCACATTATATATCGATGAAGCCGGAGATTTAGGAATGGGGAAAGGATCTGATTGGTTTATTCTATCCGGAGCTATAGTAAATAAGGAAGACGAACAAGAAATCAGAGATACAATAAAGAATATTCGTGTAAAATTAAATATCAATGAAATACATTTTAGAAAAATGATAAGTTTTGATAAGAAAGCATACGCAGTATCTGAATTATCTAAATGTAATTTTGAATACATAACTGTAGTAGCTGATACAAATAAGTTAAATTTGTCGAAGTTTCACTCTGCTCCTACCCAACGCCCAAGTATGATTTTCTATAATCATATTTGTCGATTTTTAATTGAACGAGCTTCTTGGTTATTAAGGGATACAGGAAGAACTGCCAATATCGTATTATCCAGTAGAGGAACGAACCGAGATGCAGAACTAATAGAATACATAAAGAAAATAATCACATACAGAAATAACAATATTGAATCTCGTTTTAGTGGGATATGTGCAAAACCAGCATCATCTTGGGATATGTTACAGCTTGCAGATGTGTGTGCTACATCAATGTATAACATGTACCAAGTAAATGGACTCGGATTCACAACTCCGTGCTACGCACGCAAATTGCAATCTCATTTATACAGACATAATGGAAAAACACTTCTAAAATATGGCATGAAATATTATGATGATGCAATGGCACCTGATAAAAATTATTTCAAAGATCATACGATTTGCAATAGATAATATAGATATAGAAAAAACCCCCAGCACGACTACCACAGGTCAAGCCTGCTGGTGATTACACCCTCGCGTTATCTGGCGGCGTTCTTTCTAAGATTATTATAATTCAGCCAGTTATAAATGTCAACAAACATTTGTTCTGGAATACTTAAATTGGTATAACCGCCTAGTGCGATTATATATAAAACGTGTGGTGCGTTTAAGAACAGGTTCTTATCAAAAGAGAAAGAGAGGAAAAAAGAAATGAAAACTTGGAAACTTGTATCAGGAATACTGTCAATTATTTTATTTGCAGTAGTCAGTATGCAGTCATGTGCTGTAGGAATTGGGAACACGTTGCAAGACAATGGAGAAGTTGGTGGTTCGGCTGGAATTATTGTTGCTATACTTCTTCTTGCAGGAGGAATTGTATCTATCGTTACACGAAACGGTGGAAAAGGTGGCAACATTGCATTAATCGTGCTGTTTGGACTTGCTGCACTCTGCGGTTTTACTATGGGAGGAAGTTATAGTGATTTAACTATATGGTCTGCATGGTGCTTAATTTGTGCAATACTTGCAATTATTTCTATCGTGAAAAAGCCTAAAAATCAGTGATTTGATAGTTGCATTATATGAATAAATACGTCTATGACAACAACCTTGCACATTATACGCAAAAAGAATTGAATGCCTATGCGAAGATGGTTCACGAAACTATCGGAAACGGCATACATATTCCCGGACACTTCCAAACAGTAGGCAAAGACCTACAGAACAAAGTTAGGGATATTAACCGTGAGATGTATTTGAGATCTCACAGTCAATAAAACAAAAACCGCCCCTTCGCCAAAAGGAGCGGAATGTTGAAGAAACACACGCAAATATGTTTCTTCCAGTACTCCGAAGAGATACAATTAATTGCCAATGAATATTGTATCATCTTCGGACAGCCAATGCAATCAGAACAACTGTTCTGTGTTGGTTGTATTTTTATACCCATTTTTAAGGAGGATGATTTTTTATGACAGAAAACCAAGAAAAAATAGTAGCACTATACGTCCGTGTATCGACTGGCTATCAGGTGGACAAGGACTCCCTCCCATTCCAGAAGAAAGAATTGAAAGCATACTGCGAACACGTATTGCACATCGACAAAAAGCGAATAGAGATATTTGAAGATGCGGGAAAATCAGGAAAGAACACGAAGCGTCCGGCATTTGAACGAATGATGAACAAGATAAAAGCCGGACAAGTATCTCATGTAATCGTTTATAAGATTGACCGTATATCTCGTAACCTTGTAGACTTCTCTCTCATGTACGATGATTTTAAGTACAACAACGTCACGTTCATATCTCTGAACGAGCAATTTGATACCTCTAGTGCAATCGGAGAAGCTATCCTTAAAATTATATTAGTGTTCGCTGAATTGGAGCGTAAGCTTACGTCAGAGCGTGTTAAAGACGTAATGATAGGACGTGCGAAGAACGTTCAGTGGAATGGGGCAAGGGTTCCGTATGGATGGGATTGGGATGAAAAAAATAAATGCCCGGTACATTCCGATAAAGAAGCTCCTTACGTGAGAACTATGTATCAAATGTATTTAGATGGCGGGTCAACGATCACTATAAGGAATTACAACAACTCTCACAACATCCCTACAAAACGAGGCGGTGAATGGACATCAAAAACTGTAGCTGATCTTTTGAGAAATCCAATGAATAGAGGTGATTACCGGTACAATTATCGAGAAAGCTCACGAGGACGTAAAAAACCGGCGGAAGAAGTCATCTACATTAAAGATGCGTTTCCTCCTATTGTTGATCCGAAGATATGGGATGCTGTCAACAAAAAAATGGATGAGAACGCAGCGTTGCGTAACACAAGCGGACTCCATACGATAAGAAATAGATGTAATGTTTTTGCTGGATTAATTGTGTGTGGGAAATGTGGACACAACTATCAGGTAAAAGGAAAAGACTCACGTAAGGGTAACGGATTCAGACCGTCATCTTATGCATGTACTGGGAAATTCCAAAAGAACAACTGCGATAACATGAACATTAGCGATGTAAATATTGGTCCTTTCATAATAAATTATATCGCAGCAATGGTTGATGCATCAAAAAAAAGGAAGAATATCAGAAATATTGACGACTTAGAGCAACTCATTCTCTCTCACATTAATTTTTCTGATGTGATCGGGATATCCGAGGAAAGTTTGCGGAATACAATGGATCTATTTTCCGCACAGACAAGCTCATTGGGCATATCCTCTCTTAGCACTCAAGACCAAGATGGTAGCGTAATTAGTCAAAAAAATAAATTGGAAGAAGAATTGCAAAAAACAAACCGAGCATTAGAGCGGCTAAAAAAAGCATTTTTATTCGATGATGATGGAATTAGCGAAAAGGAATTTCTTGAAATGAAATCGAAATTAGAAATTGATCGAATCCAAATAGAAAACAGCCTTAAGAAAATCAGTCAGGATTCAATCTCGGCAAACGTGAATCATATTGAGTTTATAAAAACCGCTTCTCAATTCTTAATGATTCACGAAATCAATAGTGGGAATTTTGTGGATTACAAGAAACTTGCGTCCGCAGACGAAAAAACAATGAAAGACTTCATATCCTCCGTAGTTTCCGGTATAACGGTACTTGATAAGCGAATAGTAAAAATAGTTTTTAGGAACGGTTTGTCGCACACACTCTTATACCGATAAAACTCAAGAAAGCCCGTAAATTAAGGCTACGGACTTTCTGAGGGATGACTGAGACTTATAAATTCTCGCTTACGGCATTCATCTGGCAACCAAAGGTTACGGTACTCGCGGTTAAAGGACGTCCCAGCTTTTCAGACATCTCCTTTACATACTTTCGTGCTTTTTCAATAAAATAATACTGACGCTCCGGCTCAGTGGTCGGTGCCTCTATTTCAAGACTCTCAGAACCGGATAATTCCTCAACTATACTCATTATAAGCTTTCCTCTCTTAAATTTATGTATGCGATTTTATATTATATCCGATACGGTCTGATTTTTCAATGAAAAGGCTACACTTTTATATGTAGCCTTCTATGATGTAAAGGAATTTAATTCCAGTACCCTACTTTTATTTCACCCTGAGTTTCTGACCGGCATAAATTTTATTCGGATTTTTGACGCCGTTCAACGCTGCAATCTTCTGATAGGTTGTGCCGTATTTTGCTGCAATCTTTGACAGGGTATCACCGGATTTTACCGTATAGTATACAGCAGATGTTCCTGATCCACTTCCGTTGATTACTTTCTGCACTTCTGCATACCGTTTTCCGAGTACCGTCTTACGGGTATCACCATTGCCATATTTTCCCGCCTTTGTCTCTGCAGCAAGCGTGGAGACTGATGCGGATGCGATATGATTGATAAATGTCTGCACCTCGGAGTAACGACTGCCAAGCTTTGCCTTGCGTGTATCGCCATTACCATACTTGCCTGACAGCGTATCTACCACAAGCTGCAATGTTGTTCCAATCGGCACGACTGCACTGGGACTGGATGCAGGCTGTGACGGCTTGCTGATCCCTGTGATTTCTGCCGGAAAATCACGATAGCAATAATTAACATCTACCCGTCCACTAATGCCCGGAACACTTCCATCGGAGCTGTACTGCCACATATCGGCTTTCATCCCAAGTGTACTATTATAGCGTGCGATCCACAGTGGATATCTTGTCCCCAGTGAACTTAAGTAGTTATCCCACCATGATTTATTACAATACACTCCGCACTTATACCCTGCTGCTTCGATCAGTGCAGCAAATTTCTTCATACGGTCAACCGCACCTGTCTGTGTTCCTGATTCTTCCAGGTCATAAAATACCGGATACGACAGTTTATATCCTTTCACCAGTCTCAGCACATGTCTTGCCTCTGACTCTGCCTGTGCAGCTGTCTTTGCATACGAATAAATATAAACACCAAACGGAATCCCCAGTCTGGTACATTCATTTGCATTTCTCTTCCACTGCTTATCATCCTGAGAGGTCAGATCATCCCCGTAGCCACATCTAAGGATAGCTCCGGCACAAGCAGATGCCTTAACCTTCTCCCAGTTGATTACTCCGTTATGATAGCTCACATCAATAATAAGTTTACTCATACCAGCCACCTTCTTTCAGTTCTGCTTTCTTCTGCTCGATCTCCGCAGCGTGTTCCTCTGCAAATTTCTCCATAGTTTCCAGTGATGTGCCCTCATTGTCTGAGATTTCCTTTACTGAAAGTCCGTAGGCAAAACTCTTAATAATTTCTTTTACCGTCTGTTCTGTCATGATATTCTCCTTTCTTGCACTGGTGCAATTCTATTTTTTCTTATATGTATTCCGATTCCACATTTCCGTGACACGTTCCCAACCGCCAGTGCTTACAAGATAGACAATAAATGCGGCAATAAATGATGCGAAAACGTAATACCACTCAATTACTACTGCATAATATGTGCATAGTACGATCACTGACACGGGTGTCAAGATCAGTGCTGTAGCCAGTGCGACTGCATTAGTCTGTATCTTTTTCAGACCCGGCATCTCTTTGATTACCTGCACGATCACGCTGACAAGGAATGCCAACACTCCGATTCCTGTTAATATGTAACTCATATACTGCATTAATATTTCAATGTTCATAGTTGATCTCCTTTATTTCAATCCAAATTTCATTGCTACTGCACCAAGAACAAGACCGAGGACAGTCGTAAGAACGTATTTTACAGCTGTCCTCCACATATCTCCGTCACGACTCTCCAATGTTTCCAAGCGTTTCCCTTGCTGCTTCTGCTCGCTTACCATAAGTTCTATACTCTGTGCGAGCTTTTCGACGGAAACGGTAAGTGAATTAATCTGCTGCGTAATCTTCTCCAATACTTCAATCCGCTTGTTCTGACGATGGTTCTCGTCTTCAATCCTCTTCTTAAACTCTTCATGCTCTGCCCTTGTAATTACATCATCCATCTTTCTCACCTCCTTTGCATTTAAAGCCAAAATCATCCGATTGCGAACACCGGGCGAATCCCGTAAGTGCTTGTAGCCATATCACTGCTAGCATCGCCGTATTGCGATATCAGGGTGTATGTCTGCGATCCTGCCACATTTCTTAACCAATAATTCTGTCCGATACTTTTTAATTCCGGGCATAATCGGAATAGTGATAACTGCTGTGTATCGGATGTCTGCTTATTACTGTTGTCGGTGCAAATATAAGTTCCATGCACCATTACTTCGTTCATGAGATCAATAGATGCTGTTATCCAAGTTTCATCAGAAAATATCCTATGTGATATCAGTATATTTTTAAATGCGTCCGGCAGCGAGTTAGCTATTTGATTTAACCGCACAGTTTTCATCGTCGAACTTTTGTAGCCGCCTGATGTGCTGTTTCCGGTATTCATCTGTCCGCTCCCTAATATAGTATCTGGAACGATTAATATATGGGGTTTTTGTACTTTTTTCTGATTCCGGATAACCTACATTTTTCCAGTAATTGATGTCTGCTATCCGATATTTCACTCCATTTATCTCCCAGTAGTCACCAACATACAAATCCGCAAAACTTCCATCCCGGATGACTTCCAGCTGCTCCTCCGTGATCGATTCTCCCAGATGTTTACCCCGGAGGATGTTCCGGTGACAATGCCCCTGTATATACACGCTGACTGCCTGCTCCACCATCTCAGGACTGGCGG
>ENA-ORRQ01000960-ORRQ01000960.1-human-gut-metagenome-genome-assembly--contig:-NODE-960-length-24542-cov-3.157390_pt1 | contig 24542 bp, 19 predicted proteins | sample MGYA00242177_ERZ509138 | MGnify/ENA primary metagenome ERZ509138 (study PRJEB26280, sample SAMEA2338628) | human gut metagenome | biome: human gut; feature: human-associated habitat; material: faeces... | reverse complement strand
GGCCAACCTGATGCGCCCGGCCATGTACGGCGCGTACCACCACATCACGGTCATGGGCAAGGAGGACGCGCCCTGCGACCACGTCTACGACGTCACGGGCTCCCTGTGCGAGAACAACGACAAGTTCGCCGTGGACCGGATGCTGCCCAAGATCGACATGGGGGACCTGCTGGTGATCCACGACACCGGCGCCCACGGCTTCTCCATGGGCTACAACTACAATGGCAAGCTCCGCTCCGCCGAGCTGCTGCTGAAGGAGGACGGCTCCGTGGAGCTGATCCGCCGGGCGGAGACCCCGGAGGACTACTTTTCCACCGCAGTGTGGGAGTGAGCTCCCCAGACCACAGATCGAGAGACAGGACCGCCGCGCGTGCCGCGGCGGTCCTGTATTTGAGTGCTTCTTGTTGAGGTGATTTTGTTGCATATCCTGACTGAACTCAGCCTGATCTTTGCCCTGTGCCTGGCGGGGGAGGGGATCGCCGCCCTGCTTCCGGTGGCCTTCCCCGCCAGCGTCATCAGCATGCTGCTGCTCATGGCCCTGCTCTTGACCGGCGTGGTCAAGGAGCGGCGGATCCAGACAGTCTCCCGCTTCCTGGTGACCAACATGGGGCTGTTTTTCATCCCCTCCTTAGTAGGGACCATGGAATATGTGGAGGTCCTGAGGGCCCAGGCCCTGCCCTTTCTGGCCGTTACCTTTCTGACTACGCCGGTGGTCTATCTGGCGGCCGCCTGGACGGTCCAGCTACTGATGCGGCGGAGCAGAAAGGAGGCAGGGCGTCATGTTTGAAGCGGTGACTTCCTCCCCGTTTTTCGGGTTAGCCCTCACCCTGGGGTGCTGGTGCCTGGGGGTGGAGCTCCAGAGACGGACAGGACTGCTGATCTGTAACCCAGTGCTGGTGGCCTCCCTGCTGGTGATCGGGGCGCTGACAGTATTACGCGTCCCCCTGGAGTGCTACAATGCCGGCGGCGGGCTGGTAAAGCTGATGCTGGGCCCGGCCACCGCGGTGCTGGCCCTGAATATCTATCAACAGCGGCAGGTGCTGCGGGAACACTTTCTCCCCGTGTTGGCAGGGTGTCTGGCGGGCAGCGCCGCCAGCATGGGCTCCGTGCTGCTGCTGTGCCGGCTGTTCCGCGCCGAGGAGATGCTTGCTGCCTCCATGCTGCCTAAGAGTGTCACCACAGCCATCGCGCTGGGCATCTCGGAGAGCGGGGGAGGCATCCCCGGCATCACCGCGGCCGCCGTGGTCATCACGGGAGTGGAGGGAGCCATGCTAGCCCCTCTGTTTGCCAGATGCTTCCGCATCACCGACCCGGTGGCGGAGGGGGTAGCCATAGGCGCCAGCAGCCACGCCGTGGGTACCTCCAAGGCCCTGGAGATCGGCCCCCTCCAGGGGGCCATGAGTTCCATCGCCATCTGCGTGTGTGGGATCTTCACCTCAGTGCTGGCGCTGTTCTTCTGAAGAAGGCAGCGGAGCTGGACACAGAGAGGATAGATAAGAAAGCACAGAAGGCCGCCGGCGGCCTTCTGCTGTTTATTTGCCTTGAGATCAGTCCAGTACGATATAGTCCAGGGAGACATAGCCGATAGCGGCCTGGCCGGACTGAGTGAGGTAGGAGACGTGGAGCCAGCCGTCTTCCGGCGGAGCGAGGAGGATGACCCTGCCTCCTTCCCGCAGATAGCCCACCACAGAGTGGGAGGTGCTGGGGCCGGAACGGACGTTCAGGCCGTTCTCCGCCCCGCGGACGGTGCCGGCGGAGGCGGCGGTGTCGCAGAGGACCACAGCGCTGGTGCAGGCGTCCCCGCAGGAGGCGGTAATGGTGACGCTCACCTGCCCGCCGGTGGTGTTCAGGTTGGTGATGGTGCCGTCGCTGGTGACTGGCGCCACAGTGGGCACGGTGCTGGTCCAGACGACGGTGCCGGCGGCTCCCTCAGGGGAGAGCGTGGGGGTGAAGTGATAGCTGGAGCCGGCCTGGAGGGTCAGTTCGCCGGTGTCCAGGGTGATGCCCTCCACGGGGACAGCGGGCTCCTCCGGCTGGCTGGTCTGTCCCGGGTCCTCCGGCTGGTCCGGATCAGCAGTTTGGCCCGGGCCCTCTGCCTGGCCGGGGTCGGCGGTGCCGCCCGGCTGAGGGTCCTCCTCCGGCTGGACCAGGTCGCCGGGGTCCGGATCGGCAGGAGGCGTATAGTTGGACAGCTTATACAGCAGAGCGGCCATCTCAGCGCGGGTGAGGAAAGCCTGAGGATTCAGGTTGCCGTCGGTGTCGCCGCCCACGATCTGATAGGCCACCAGGGTGGCAGCGTGCTGGGCAGCCCAGTCGGAGAGGGAGGCGCGGTCGCCGAACTGATCCAGAACGGTGAGAGCGCCGGGCTGGCAGGTGATGCCCAGGAGAGGCAGGGCCTGGTTCAGAATGGTGAAAGCCTGCTCCCGGGTGACATCAGAGGCGGGAGCCAGGGTGCCATCCCCCACGCCGGTGGCCAGACCGTTGGCCTGGGCCCAGGACACAGCGGTGTAGTAGTAGTCGGAGGGGGATACGTCAGTAAAGGAGGCGGGGGAGGTGACGGTCGGCTTACCCGCCGCGCCGTAGAGCATCAGCAGAAAGTCGCCCCGGCGGATGTGCAGGTCAGGGCCGAACTCAGTGTCCGAGATGCCGCCCACCAGGCCGTTGGCATAGCAGTAGTCCACGGCGGTGTAGGCCCAGTGCCCCTCGGGCACGTCCTCGTGGGAGTTCTCCAGGGAGACTGTGATGGTCTGGCTCTGCCCGCCGGCAGAGGCGGTGAGGGTTCCGGAGGCGCCCCCAGGGCCCTCAGCGGTGAACAGTCCGCCCTCGGTGATGGAGCCGATGCTGCCCTCCACCGTCCAGGAGATGGCTCCCACGTCCCGCATGGCAGCCCGGGACCAGTAGGTACCCTGGGCAGTGAGCTGGACTTGGTCTCCAGGCTCCAGGGTGAGGGAGGTGAGGGCGTCGGTGCTGTTCTCCCGGGAGACGGTGAGGCCGGTGAGATGGTCCACTACGTGGATCTGGGCGGTGCCCTCCACATCCAGATCCGGGGACCAGAGCTCCAGGGTATCGGTGCCCGCGTCACTGCCGGCGGTGTAGATGTTGTTCTCCACCCGGCCCAGGTCGTCCAGGGAGGAGATCTCCACCTCGCCCGGGTCATCCCGAAGGATGTTCAGACCGCTGTCCAGCACGGCCGTCTCCCCCAGGTCCACAGAGGTGCCGGTGAGGACCACCAGCCCGTCATTTTTCAGCACCAGCCGGTCCGGATCGCCGTCACCCTCATCCCGGGAGACCAGGAGCAGGTAGGTGGCGCAGGCCCGGGGCTTGCCATCGGAGGGGATGTTGACGATGGAGGGGCCCTCTTGGCCGGGGACCCAGACACTGATGGCGGTGGAGCCGCCGCCGTCCAGGTTGACCGCCCAGACGCAGCCCTGGGAGAGCATCTCCTCCGCCAGATCCAGCTGGCTCAGTCCGCCGGAGTAGCCGCTCCTGCGGCCGTCCACAGCGTACAGGACCAGGGTGCCGTCCTCCCGCACGCCCAGGGCGGAGCGGGGGTCGCGGCCCTTTTCCACATAGGTCCAGGCAGTGGAGTCAGTGATCTGTCCGTCCCGGACCATCACATCGCCCACGCCGCTGGCCCACTGGGCGTCCTCGAGGGTGGAGGAGGTGCAGTCGGTGCGGAGGGTGACCCGGTCGCCCACCTGGAAGCTCTGGAATACGGACTCCAGGCCGCCGGCGTCGGCGGCAGTCAATATGTACTCGTTCTCGCCAATGACCACTGAGGTGTCGGTGCGGAGCAGCTCAGTGACCTCCAATTCCAGACGGCCGGAGACGGAGAGGGTGTCGTCGGGATCGGTCAGCTCCATGCGCACCATCCAGCCGGGGGTGCTGGTGTGGGTGGAGACGGTGGAAAAATCGTAGTTGAACAGGTAGAGCCCGCCGGAGTCGGCCCGGTATTTGTTCAGGTGGGTCAGAACGGTCTGGCCTCCGGTGGACTCGTTGGTGAGGGTGAGGGTGACCTGGGGCTGCTCTACCAGCTCCACCTCACCATCGGTGATGACCACGGCGGCCTCAGCCTCCGGGCTGGATTTATAAATGCCGTCCTCAATGGAGATGCCCAGAGGCACGCCGGTGGAGGGAGCAAAGAAGTCGGTATTGATGGCGCCCAGCACGTGGTAGCCCAGGCTCTGGGCATAGCTGACCGCCAGATTGATGGAGCCGGCCCCGTAGGCGGTGCCGGAGGCCTGGAGGAAGATGGGCTCCACCTCCCGGCTGTCCGGAGAGAGTTCCAGGGAGAAGCTCTCCACCCGGCCCGCGGCGGAGTGGCTGGTGATGGTGTTGGAATAGGTCAGGCCGTCAGCCAGCTCCCGGGTGGTGCGCAGCTGGGGGGAGCCTGCGGCGGCGTAGGCCGAGGGCAGTGCCAGCAGCAGTGCCAGCGTCAAGGCGGTGAGGCGGCGGGCAGCTTGGGTGAAATGACGATGTTTCATGGATACTCCTTTTCACATGGTTAGGACAGGTGGTGGGGACAGCAAAACTAATTCCTTATTATAGCAGTGGAGCAGGGCACTTTCAATGGAAAAAAGTGTACAGATTTCGGGAAAATGTGAACATCCTATGAACACACGGGCCAACGGTTGAAAAAGTCGGAGGGGTGGTGTAAAATAAAACGATTTTATTGGGGATCCATAGGAGGTGGCGCGATGGAGGAGCGGCAGGACCATGCCACACGGACCATCAGCATCGTGATGATCATCGCCCTGGTGGGCAAGGTGCTGGGGCTGTACCGGGACCATCTGCTGGCGGTTTACTACGGGACGGGGATGGCGGCTAACGCCTTCAATACAGCCAGCCGGATCCCCAGGGTGTTTTTTGACGCGGTGTTCGCCTCCGCTATCTCGGCCTGCTTTATCCCGGTGTTCAGCGAGCATCTCACCCGGAAGGGGCGGGAGCCGGCCTTCCGCTTCGCGGGCTGCTTCATCACCGTGATGGGGCTGCTCTCTGCGGTCCTGTCGGTGCTGGGCATCCTGTTCGCGGGGCCCCTGGTCAGCCTGTTTGCCGACGGATATGATGCCCAGACGGCGGAGCTGGCCGTCTCCCTCACCCGGGTGATGTTCCCCACGGTGCTGTTCACCGGGGTGGCCTTCTCTTTTGTGGGAGTGCTCCAGTCCCTGGGGGAGTTCAATGTCCCTGCCCTGATCAGCGTGGTGTCCAACCTGGTCATCATTCTCTATTACCTGACGCTGGACCAGCAGTTCGGCATCTACGGCCTGGCCGTTGCCTTTCTGGTGGGCTGGTTCCTCCAGGCGGCGGTCCAGGTGCCCTCACTGCGCCGGCTGGGCTTCCGCTACCGGCCGGGGCTGGAGCTGCGCTCCGAGGGGATGCGGAAGGTCTTTGCCCTGATGCTGCCAGTGATGGTCTCCACCTGGGTGCAGCCCATCAACCTGACTATCAACTCCAAGTTCGGGTCCCGACTGTACGAGGGGGCCGGAGTGTCCGCCATCGAGTTTTCCACCAACTTGTATCTGGTGATCGCCGGGGTGTTCGTCCTGTCCGTCACCAATGTGATATTTCCCAAGCTGTCCCGCCTCACCGGCCGGGAGCAGGAGGGGGAGTTCCGGGAGACGCTGCGGACCACCCTGCACGGCTGTCTGTTCTTCGTCCTGCCCATGTCGGCGGGGTTGATGGTGCTCTCCCGCCCACTGATCTCCTTTATTTATGGAGGAGGCGCTTTTGATGATTTTTCCGTCTCCATCACCTCCCAGGGACTGTTCTGGGTCTCGCTGGGGATGACGGGATACGCGGTCCAGAATATCCTCAGCCGGGCCTACTTCGCCCGGCAGAAGGGGAAGGTGCCCCTGGCGGCCGGTGCGGCCTCCATCCTGGTCAATGTCCTGCTGTGCATGGCGCTGGCCCAGAGGATGGGGGTGGCTGGTCTGGCCCTCTCCTCCGCTGTATCCTCCACCGTCTACGCCCTGTTGCTGGACATCCCCCTGGAGCTGCGGGGGGAGGGGGTCCTCAGCCGGAGTTTCCTGCTGGACCTGGGGAAGATGGTGCTGGCCACCGCGCTGATGGCGGTGGGCGCCTGGGCGGTGGCCGGCCTGACAGAGGGCCTGCTGCCCGGCAAGGCGGGGGAGCTGCTCACCCTGGGGGCTTCGGCGGCGGCTGGTGTGGCCGTCTACTTCCCGGCGGCGGTGCTGCTGAGATTGGACGAGGGGCAGCTGGCCCTGAAGATGGTGAAACGAGTGTGGAAACGAGGCTGATGCAATGAATCGAGCGATAGAGATCTGGAACAGCAGCATACTGGGGCGGGTGCTCACCGCCATCTGTCTGTGGTTCAGCGGACAGTGGCAGAGAAGTCGGGTGGTCCGGGCCTTCGTGGCCCCAATGGCGGGCCGACAGGCGGCGGAATCCAGTGTCTTTTTCCGACTGTGGGACCTGATCCGGGGCGGGCTGTGCGCCCTGTACCGCAGGCTGGGACTGGAGCGCCTGTTCGGGGGGAGCATCTTTTTGTGCCTGACCCTCTGGTGTTCTGCGGCGGTGGTGCTGGCCCCCCTGCTGCCCACTATGGCGGTACTGGCTCTGGCGGCGGTGGCTTTCGCCTCCCTGGCACTGAATCTGGTCCGGGACCGGGCACGGCCCCTGGCCTACTCCCCGGTCAACCGGTATATCCTGCTGTACGCGGCGGTGTATCTGGCGGCCACGGCCACCTCCGTCACGCCCCGGCAGAGTCTGTTCCCCGGCCTACTGATGGTCTTTTTCATGGCCTTCGCCTTGGTGGTGGAGAACGCCGTGGACAGCTGGGAGCGGGCGGAACAGCTGGTGTTTCTCATGGTGCTGGCGGGAGGCGTGGTGGCTCTGCTGGGCGTGGGCCAGTATGTGCTGGGCGCCACGGGGGATGCCGCCTGGGTGGACAGCGACATGTTCTCCTCGGTAACCATCCGGGTCTACTCCACCCTCCAGAACCCCAATGTGCTGGCCGAGTATCTGATTTTGATGATCTCCCTGGGCGGGGCGGCCCTGCTCACCGCCAAGGGGACCGGGAAACGGCTGGTGCTGCTGGCCTGCTGCGGGGTGATGTGCCTGTGCATGGTGCTCACCATGTCCCGCGGCGGCTGGCTTGGCCTGCTGATCGCGGGGATGATCTTTTTGGTGCTCCTCAACCCCCGGGTGCTGGTGCTGGCGCCGGTGGTGCTCCCAGTGGCGCTGGTGGCCCTCTACTTTGTGCTGCCGGATACCGTCATCAGCCGCTTCACCAGCATCGGAAACCTGGAGGACACCTCCACGTCCTACCGGGTGTCCATCTGGATGGGCACCATAGCCATGCTGAAGGACTACTGGCTGTGCGGCATCGGGCCGGGCACCGGGGCTTTCAATCTGGTCTACCCGGCATACAGCTACAACGCAGCCAATGCTCAGCACGCCCATAACCTCTTTTTGCAGATCATGTCGGACGGCGGCGTGGTGGCCCTGGTGGTGTTCCTGCTGATCATCTTCATTTTCTGCCGGGTGATCTGCTCGGCACTCTCCCGGAACCGGAGCTGGCGGGCCCGGTGCTATCTGGCCGGCGCCATCGGCGGCGTGGGCGGGTTCATGGCCCAGAGCATGACCGACTACACATTTTATAACTACAGGGTGGCCCTGCTCTTCTTCGCGGTGCTGGCCCTGGGAGCCAGCTTTGCCCGGCTGGCGGAACAGGAGGTGGAGGACCGGTGAATACCATTTTACAGGTCATCAGTGACACCAATATCGGCGGCGGCGGCCGCAGTCTGCTCAACTATCTGAGCTGTCAGGACCGCAGCCAGTTCCAGTCCCAGGTGGTGCTCCCACGGGGCAGCGCCCTGAAAGGACCTGTAGAGGCGCTGGGGGTGCCGGTCCATGAGATCGACGCCATGGCGGACCGGTCCATGGATCTGTCGGCGGTGGCTCCCCTGCGCCGGGTCATCCGGGCGGTGGACCCGGATCTGGTCCACACCCACGGTTCCATGTCCGCACGGATGGCTGCCCGGCTGTGCGGCAAAAAGGTGATCTACACCAAGCACTGTGTCTTCCCCCTGGGGCGGGTGATGGGCAGCCCGGTGGGCCGTCTGGCGGGCCATGTGCTGGATGCCTGCCTGTCCGACGGGGCCATCGCAGTGAGCCCATCGGTGCGGGAGCTGCTGCTCCAGTCCGGCGTACCGGATCGGAAGATCCACGTGCTCTTCAACGGTGTGGCTCCCCTGGAGGCCCCTACGGAGGAGGAGCGGACCGCACTGCGGGCGGAGTACGGCTTTGGGCCGGAGGACTTCGTGGTGGGCATCCTGGCCCGGGTGGAGGAGTACAAGGGGCACAGCGTGCTGCTGGATGCGGCGGAGCAGCTGCTCAGTCAGGGCCGCCGGGTGAAGGTGCTGGTGGCCGGAGAGGGCAGCGCCGAGGCTGCCCTGCGGCTGCGGGCGGTGTCCTTCCCCCAGGGGACAGTGTTTTTTGCCGGCTTTATTGAGCGGGTGGAGCGGGCCCTGTGGGCCATGGACGCTCAGATTAACGCCTCCACCGAGAGCGAGGGGACCAGCCTCTCCCTGCTGGAGGGCATGAGCTTCGGCCTGCCCGCCGTGGTCAGCGATATCGGAGGCAACCCCCTGCTGATCCAGGACGGAGAGAACGGTCTGGTCTTCCCCAACCGGGACAGCCGGGCCCTGGCCGGCTGTGTGGCACGGCTGATGGATGACCCCGCCCTGCTGCGCAGGCTGGGAGAGGGAGCCAAACGGTCCTTTGAAGAAAACTATACCGGCGAGATCTTTGCCAAGCATGTGGAGGACGTCTACCGGGACGTCCTGAAAGGAGTAGCTCATGGAACCAAATAAGCCGAAATTCCGCTTCCGACTGAACCTGTTTGACAGCATCGTCCTTGTACTGGCCCTGGCGGTGGGGGCATTCCTGGTGTGGAGCGCCATAAAGCCGGCGGCCGCACCGGCGGAAGGGGCCGTTTCCGCGGCAGGGACGGTGCAGTACACCATCCGATTTCAGAAGATGATCCAGGGAGCCAGCGAGCGGATCAAGCCCGGGGACCAGCTGGTGGACACCGTGAAGAACTACGAGCTGGGCACAGTGGTGTCTGTGGAGACAGTGCCGGCCCAGGCTCTGATCCAGGATCACGAGGACAAGGCCTTTGTCCTCGCCGGGATCGAGGGTTACGAGGACGCTTTGGTGACAGTGGAGGCCCCCTATACCGAGGGAGAGGACTCCCTCCTGCTGGGCGGAGGCTTCAAGCTGCGGGTGGGCGTGACTGCCTATGTCCGGGGCTCCGGCTATATGGGCAGCGGGCCCGTGGTTTCCATTGAGAGGGGGGAGCAGGGATGAAAAAGATCATCGACCGCAACGGCCGCCTGTTCGGCTTCATCAGCGTCATCGACCTGCTGGTCATCGTAGTGGTGGCGGTGATGGGCTTTGCCCTGTACACCAAGAACACCCAGATGGCCATCACCAGCACCAACACGGCGGACCAGACAATCACCTACCAGATCCTGGCCAGCGGGATACGGACCTATGTGGCCGAAGCAGTGCGGGAGGGCGACCAGCTCTTTGACCCGGACCGGAGCAGCGGCGGCACCCTGGGCACCATCACCGACATCCAGCTCATGCCCGGCACCAAGCTGGCCGAGTTTGACGACGGCACCGTGGCGGCCGCCCCGGTGGAGGATGGCGTGGACATGCTGATTACCGTAGAGGGCACCGGCCTGGTGAGCCAGTCGGGGCGCTATACCCTGAATCGGGTGTATGAGCTGGGGGTCAACTCCTCCCGGACCTTCTGCACAAAATACGCGGAGTTCATCGGCACAGTGACAGAGATTTTTTAAAAAGGGGCGGCAGACATGAAGATCCTGATGGCCACTATGGGCCTGGATATCGGCGGAGCGGAGACCCATATCGTAGAGCTGGCCAAGGAGCTGAAGGCGGAGGGACACGACATCGTGGTGGCCTCCAACGGCGGTGTCTATGTCCCTGAGATCGTGGCCGCGGGCATCCGCCACTACCAGGTCCCCATGCACCGGCGGGACGCCGGATGCATGCTCCGCTCCCGAAAGCTGCTGAAGGAGATCATCCGTACTGAGAGGCCGGACGTGGTGCACGCCCACGCCCGCATCCCCGCCTTCCTGTGCGGCACCCTCCAGAGAACGATGAAGTTCCCCTTCGTCACCACCGCCCACTGGGTGTTCACCACCAAGGGCGGGCTGCGCTACCTCACCAACTGGGGGCAGCGGACCGTCGCCGTCTCCGATGACATCAAGGCGTATCTGATCCGGGAATACGGGGTGCCGGAGGAGCACATCTCTGTGACCATCAACGGCATCGATACAGAGAAGTTTTCTCCACAGACTTCCGGCCAGTCAGTGGTGGAGGAGTTCGGCCTGGACCGGTCCAGGCCGGTGGTCTCCTATGTGAGCCGGATGGACGAGGACCGGGCCCTGGTGGCCCGGCAGCTAATCCAGATCGCGGAGGAGCTGGACCGGGCGGTGCCCGGGGTGCAGCTGCTCATCGCCGGAGGGGGCAACGTGTTCCGGGAGCTGAAAGAGCAGGCGGAGGCGGTGAACGCCCGGATGGGACGCACCTGCGTGGTGATGACCGGCCCACGCACCGACATCAATCAGATCGTGGCAGCGGGGGACATCTTCGTAGGGGTGTCCCGGTCGGCGCTGGAGGCCATGTCCGCCGCCAAGCCCGTCATCGTGGCGGGAAACGAGGGGTATCAGGGCCTCTTCGGTCCGGAGAAGCTGGAGGAGGCCCGGCTGGGCAACTTCTGCTGCCGGGGACTGCCCATGTCCACTCCGGAGCGTCTGCTGGCCGATGTGGCCGCCGTCCTGTCCCTCTCCCCGGAGAAGAAGGCGGCGGCGGGGGCCTACGGCCGGGAGGTGATCTTCCAGTATTACTCCGTGCGCCGGATGGCAGCGGACTGTCTGGCCATGTATGAGCAGGTGCGCCGCCGGAAGTACCAGGTGGTCATGAGCGGCTACTACGGCTTTTCCAACGCGGGGGACGACGCCATCCTGGAGGCCATCCACCAGAGCATTCTGGAGGCCAGTGGGGAGGTGGGGGTCACCGTGCTGTCCAACGACCCCCGCGAGACCCAGCGGCACTACGGCATGAATGCCATCCCCCGCTTCCGTTTCTGGAAGGTGTTCGGTGCCCTGCGCCGATGCGACGCTCTGCTGTCCGGCGGGGGCAGCCTGCTCCAGGACCGGACCTCCACCCGCTCCCTCCTCTACTATCTGTCCATCGTGCGCTGTGCCGAGTGGATGGGGAAGCCGGTGATGCTCTACGCCAACGGCATCGGGCCGGTGCAGAAGCCGGCCAACCGCCGCCGGGTGAAGCGGGCAGTGGAGCGGGCCGCTCTGGTGACCCTGCGGGACCACAGCTCCGCCCGGGAACTGGTGGAGATGGGGGTGGAGCGTCCAGATCTCCACGTCACGGCCGACCCGGTGTTCAACCTGGATCCCGCCCCCAAGGAGCGGGCCGGGGAACTGCTCCGGTCCGCCGGGCTGGAGCGGGGCACTCCCTTCGCGGCGGTCTCGGTGCGGGACTGGCCGGATACGGGCAGCTTCGCCGGGGAGCTGGCCGCCCTGTGCGACCATCTCTACCGGACCTGCGGGATGGAGATCCTGTTCCTGATGATGCAGCCCTGCCGGGACCGGGCGGCCACCGCCCAGGTGCGGAGCGCTATGGAGTGCCCCTCCCATCTGCTGGACGCCCCCTGCACCCCGAGGGAGCTGATGGCCGTGCTGGGGGAGGGCAGGCTGTGTTTGGCTATGCGGCTGCACACCCTGATTTTCTCCGCCCGGATGGCGGTCCCTGTGCTGGGGTTGGTCTATGATCCCAAGGTGGCCAGCTATCTGAAGGAGCTGGACATGCCCTCCGCCGGTGATGTGCATCACTTCCGCCGGGAGGAGGCCATCGCCGCCGCGGACCGCCTGATGGCGGACTATGAGGGGAGCCTGGAACGCCTGCGGGTGAAATCCGCCGCCCTGAGCCGGGCGGCCCGGGAGAACGAGCGATTGCTGCTGGAGCTGCTGGAGAGGAAACAATAGAGCTTTTGACTGGAACGCGCGGCAGGAGCGGAGACGGGGGGCTCCGGCTTACCGAATCAGCTTGAACAAAAAAGATCCTTTCGCTTACGGGCGGCCCCGCGGGGCCGCCCGTAAATCGTTTTCAGGGATGAGACGGGCGAGTCTGTGCGGGCCTATGCAGGGTGTGCCGCTGCCCGCTCCGGAGTCCGATAGGGAAATCAGGCTCTTGACAAGAGAGGTTTATTACGATAAACTTGCAGTGAAAGAGAGGTTTATTAGAATAAACCTAAAGGGGGACGGACGGTGGAAAAGCTGTTTGACGGGGAATACCGGCTGATGGAGGTGCTGTGGGAAAGTGCACCAGTGAATTCCACCCAGCTGGTGACTCTGTGCCGGGAGCAGCTGGGCTGGACCAAGAGCACCACCTATACGGTGCTGCGCAAGCTGTGCCGGAAGGGGGCGGCCAGAAACGAGCGCGCGGTGGTCACCCCGCTGCTGACCCGGGAGCAGGTCATCCGAGCCCAAGGGGAGGAGCTGGCGGTGAAGGCGGGGGGGATGGCCCCCTTCCTCAACGCCTTTTTCAGCGGGCGGAAGCTGACCATGGAGGAGGCACTGGAGCTGAAGGACCTGATCGACCAGCACACCTGGGAGGACTGACCGTGGACGGACTGAACACGTGGCTCACCATATTTTTGAATCACCTGAACGCGGGGCTGGCACTGGGGGTCGTCCTGGCCGTCCTGATCCTGCTGCGCCCTCTGCTCCTCCGGCTCCTCACCCCCCAGCAGCGGGTGGCAGTCTGGTATGTAGCGTGGAGCATCGGCATATTTGGGAACCTGTGGGGGCTGACCAGCCTGGTAAGGGTGCTGCCGGTAACGGTCTGGGACCTGCTGGGACCCCGGCCGGGCGGGATATTCGGCGCGCCGGCTTTCCTGCCGCCCGCCTACGACGGGCCGGGGGAGTACCCCGTGGTCCTGCCCGGCGGGGAAACTGCGGCGGTGGAGCTGAACAGCGGTCCGCTGCTGGCCCTGTCCCTCCTGTGGGCCGCGGTGGCGGTGGGGCTGCTCCTGTGGTATTGTCACCGGTCCTTCGCCCTGATGTGCTGGGGGCGGCAGGGGAGCGAGCTGGAGGAGAAGGAGCTGGTGGCCCTGGGGGCCGACCGGCTGGAGCTCTGGATGCAGCCCGGAAAGATCCGGGCGTGGATCACCCCCGGGCTGCCCACTAGCTTTGTCATGGGGGATTCGGTGTACCTCCAGGCAGAGCTGCCCAAAGAGCAGCTTTCCCTGGTGCTGCGCCATGAGCTGAACCACATCTATCTCCGCCATGGGTACTTCTCCGGGCTCAGGGGCGCCTGCCTGCTGCTCCACTGGTGGAATCCGATCCTGTGGCTGGCATTTCGGTATATGGGCCGGGATATGGAGCTGGCCTGTGACCAGAGGACCCTGGATCAGCTGGAGCCGGAGGAGCGGAAGGAGTACGCCAAGGCCCTGGTGGAGCTGGGGGCGGGGCGGCGTCTGTGGGAGGCCCCGCTGTGCTTTGGGGAGTGCGACGGAGCCCTGCGGGTGCGGGCGGCGGTGGCCTGGCGTCCCCTGACCCCTGTGCGCCGCCTCACCGGGCTGTTCTGTGCCGCCCTGGTGTTCCTCCTCTTTGCGGGGGCGCCGGCCGTGCCGGGGGGAGTGACAGAGACTGATCTCTCCCGAAACCTGACGCAGATGGAGGAGGCGCCGGAGAAGGTGGTGGAGGAGCTGATCCGGCGGCTGGAGGAGAAGGGGGACCTGCTCTCCGGGGTGAGCATCGCCGCCGGCTGGTGGAAGTGGGAGGGCACAGGGGGCCGGATCTATCTGGAGACCAGCGTGGGCACCTGGCGGGCGTTCCGGTGCGTGCTGGGGGAGAGCGGCAAGATGGGGATGATCCAGCTCCGGCAGGAGGGCCGGCCCCATGACCTGGCGGACTGCACTCAGTTTTATCCCGTGGACTGAGCCTGAGAGAAAGGAGAGGAGCGGATATGATCGGCCGATTTTTTGTTGTGGGCATGTTTATGATGATCAATCTGGGGCTGGCAGTGGGAATGATGTTCGCCGCCCTGTTTCTGCTGCGCCCCCTGCTGGTGCGGATACTCTCCCCGGGGCAGCGGGTGGCCCTTTGGGTGGTGGGCTGGATCAGCCTGTACAGTCCGAGCTTTTACGGCCTGCTCAGCCTGGTCCACATCCTGCCCGTCACCTTCCGTGACCTGATCACCGGGCGGGTAAAGGACGGCGGATGGACGACCTCAATCCCCGCCTATCTGCCCATGGATTACCACGGGGCGGGGGTGTACCATCTGTCCCTGCCCGGCGGGGCGGTGGTGCCGGTGGAAATCGGGGAGGGGATAGCCGGGGCGGCCGCGCTGCTGTGTCTGGGCGTCCTGGTGCTGGGGATCGTTTTTTCCTGCCGACAGGACAGGCGGCTGAAGGAGCTGCTGCACAGGGGGGAGCTGCTGGGCGGAGAGGAGGCTCTGACCAAGCATGTCCTCCAGGAGGAGACGCGGAAGATCCAGATCCGGCTGGTGGAGGGACTGCCCACCAGCTTCCTCACCAGCAGGGGATGGCTGGGGTCGGTGGAATATGTGATCTGCCTCCAGCGGGAGCTGTCCCCGGAGCAGCGGGCCCTGGTGCTGCGCCACGAGCTGGAGCATATCAGGCTGGGGCACCTCTGGTTCAAGGGGTGGGCCAACATGGGGGTATTTCTCTATTGGTGGGACCCGCTGATCTGGCTGGGCTACAAATATTTCTGTCGGGACCTGGAGCTGGCATGCGACGCGGCCGTTCTGAAGGAGCTGGAGCCGGAGGAACGGCGGGAGTACGCCAGGACCCTGGTGGAGATGGGGGCCGGGCGGAGCCTGTGGAGCACGCCATTGTGCTTCGGGGAGTGCGATACAGCGGTGCGGGTCAAGACAGCGGCCCGCCCGCAGCGAACAGGGGGAGCCTGGCGGGGCCTCTCCTGGCTGACGACGGTGCTGCTCTTCCTCTTCTTCCTGGGCGGCCCCACCCAGGGGGTGCTGGCGGAGGACGCGCTGCTCACCTGGGAAAGAGGGGGCGGGACTGTGGACACCCTGGTGGCCCATACGATGGATCAGGTGAGGCAGGATCTGGGACTGGGGCCCATCCTGGCCCTCCAGGTCTGGTGCGTCGCGGAGGACGGCGAGCACGTCTGGGTGGTGATGGAGCTGCTGGAGCAGGGCTGGGTGGGGGCCGAGTATTTCTGGTATCCCGCGCGGGACCGCCTGTATTTTACTCATGCAGAGGTGCTGAAAAAGCCCCCGGATCTGACGGGGGCGGTGCCGCTGTCATGAAAGCGGGAAGCATTGTGCTGTGGTCATGTTCCCTGCTCATGGAGGCATTCCTTGGTCTTTCCCTTCTGCGGTGGACCTTCCGCTATGAGAGGGCCTGGTTGGTACTGCAAAAGGGTGAGTGCAGTGGAGGACCTGGACCAGGAGGGCTGGGACCGGGTCAAATAGCATACGCCCGCCCTGCCGCCATGGTGACAGGGCGGGCGTATGTGGAGCTCGGCCGGCGGGAGTGGGCAAAAAATACAGGGAGCGAGGCCCAGGGCTTGTCAACCGGAGGCTTTTATGAGACAATAAAACGTGTACGGCGGTCCTTGAACCGCCAAAATGGAATGTGACCAACGATCCAGGAGTTTTGTATATGAGTGAACTGTTTGAAAAATCTATGGCCACCCTGGAGCTGCCCCAGGTGCTGGCTCTTCTTGCCGACTGCGCGGCCACCCTGGAGGGAAAGGAGCGCTGCCTGGCACTGCGTCCCCTCACTGATCTGGACGACGTGGCCCGGGCGCAGGAGGAGACCTCCGCCGCGGTAAAGATGCTCATTCTGCGGGGGAGCCCCGGCTTCTCCGGGGTGAAGCCGGTGTCGGCCAGCCTCCAGCGGGCGGACATGGGTGGGAGCCTGTCTACCCGGGAGCTGCTGGACATCGCCTCTGTGCTGCGGTGCGCCCGGGGGGCGCGGGACTACGGGGACAGCGAGGAGAAGACCGTCATCTCCCACCTGTTCCGCTCCCTGACCCCAAACCGCTTCCTGGAGGACAGCATCACCAACTCCATCCTCAGTGAGGAGGAGATCGCCGACTCAGCCAGCAGCGAGCTGGCCTCCATCCGGCGGCACATGCGCTCCACCGAGGCCAGGGTGCGGGACATCCTCCAGCGGCTGATCTCCTCCAACCAGTCCAAATACCTCCAGGAGTCCATCATCACCATCCGCTCCGACCGGTACGTGGTACCGGTGAAGGCGGAGCACAAGAACGCCATCCCCGGCCTGGTCCACGACGTGTCCTCCAGCGGCTCCACCTTCTTCATTGAGCCCATGGGGGTGGTGAAGGCCAATAACGAGCTGCGTGAGCTGGCGGCCAGGGAGAAAAAGGAGATTGAACGCATCCTGGCGGAGCTGTCCGCCCAGTGCGCCGCCCATAAGGAGGATATCGGGGAGGACTATACCCTGCTGATCCTGCTGGACACCATCTTCGCCCGGGGACAGCTCTCCCTGAAGATGGAGGCCAGCCAGCCCGGCCTGTCGGAACGGTACCTGAGGCTGCGGGGAGCGCGGCACCCCCTGCTGGATAAAAAGAAGGCGGTGGCCAACGACCTGGAGCTGGGAGACCGGTTCGACACCTTGGTCATCACCGGTCCCAACACCGGCGGCAAGACCGTGACCCTCAAGACCCTGGGCCTCATTACACTGATGGCCCAGTGCGGGCTGCACATCCCTGCCAAGTCGGACAGCACGGTGCGGGTCTTCCGCCGGGTGCTCTCTGACATCGGGGATGAGCAGTCCATTGCCCAGTCCCTGTCCACCTTCTCCTCCCACATGACCAACATCGTGGGCATCCTGAAGGAGGCGGACGGTCAGACCCTGATCCTGTTTGACGAGCTGGGGGCAGGCACCGACCCGGTGGAGGGCGCCGCCCTGGCGGCGGCCGTCATTGAGAGTGCCCGGGAGCTGGGGGCACTGGTGGCGGCCACCACCCACTATGCCGAGCTGAAGGTGTACGCTATGACCACCCCCGGGGTGGAGAACGCCTCCTGCGAGTTCAATGTGGACACCCTGGCCCCCACCTACCGACTGGTAATGGGCATCCCGGGCAAATCCAACGCCTTCGCTATCTCCCGGCGCCTGGGCCTGCCGGAGGAGATCATCGACCGGGCGGCCGCCCGGCTGGATGCGGAGAACGTGCGCTTTGAAGACGTACTCACCAAGCTGGACCAGCAGCGCCAGGAGATGGAGAAGGACCGGGCGGAGGCCCGGCGGCTGAAGCTGGAGATGGAGCAGTCTGCGGGCAAGGCCCGGGAGTACCGGAAGCGGCTGGAGGAGGAGCGCTCCAAGGTGGTGGAGAAGGCCCAGGCGGAGGCCCGGGCCATCATCCAGGAGGCCAGAGACGCCAGCGACCTGGCCCTCTCCGAACTGAAGGAGCTGAAAAAGCGCCAGGACCTGGACTGGCAGCAGGTGAACGACGGACGGGCGGAGGCCCGCCGCCTGCTCAACGAGGCGGAGCGGTCCATCGGCGGGGCGGCGCAGGAGCCGGAGGCCCCGCCCCCCACCCGGCCGGCCCGGGCCGGGGATACGGTGGAGCTGGTATCCATGGGGACCAGAGCCAGCGTCCTGTCGGTAAACAAGGACGGCACCCTCCAGCTCCAGGCGGGGATCTTGAAGATCACCGCCAAGCAGGACGAGGTGCGGGTAGTGGAGGGCGAGACCCAGAGCCAGAAGGAGGCCAGGCGCATCGTCCAGCGGGCCCAGCACACCCTGCGCGCCGCCGCGGCCCCCTCTGAGATCGATCTGCGGGGCATGATGACCGACGAGGCCATCGCGGTGCTGGACCGCTTCCTGGATACTGCTATGATGGGCAAGCTGGAGAGCGTGACCATCATCCATGGAAAGGGGACCGGCGCGGTGCGCAAGGCGGTGCGGGAGCATCTGAAGCGCAGCCGCTATATCAAATCCTTCCGCCCCGGCCGCTACGGCGAGGGGGAGGACGGCGTCACCGTGGCGGAGCTGCGGTAAGGGGCCGGGCCCTCTTTCCGGGGGGACAGAAGCGCGCACGGCCGGCCCAGCGGTGGGCGGAGACCGGGAAGAAGGGCATCTGCCGCCGAATGCCGTGGACCTCCCGCAATTTTTGTTGAGAAAAGAAGGCAGATTTGTGAAAAATGTCATTGACGGATGCGGGATGAATTTGGTATGCTAGTAACACACAAATCGAGTGCGGAGGTACGGATATGTATAGTCAGGAAGCGGTCGTCAATAACCAGGTAGGCCTGCATGCCAGACCCGCCACGTTCTTTATCCAGAAAGCCAACGAGTTCAAAAGCTCCATTTGGGTGGAGAAGGACGAGCGCAAGGTGAACGCCAAGAGCCTTCTGGGCGTGCTCTCCCTGGGTATTGTCAAAGGTACTCCTATCAAGCTCATTGCGGATGGTCCGGATGAGAAGGAAGCGGTGGAGGCTCTGTTCAAGATGATCTCTTCCGATTTTTCCGAGTGAGCCACACAGCGCAGATCCGAAAGGCACCGCTTCGCGCGGTGCCTTTTTTAACATCTCCCCGGGAGGCCCCCTATGACATTTGACGAATTGAAGGAAAAGGCCCACGCCCTGCCTCTGAAGCCAGGCGTGTATATCATGCAGGATGCCAAAAACACGGTGATCTATGTGGGCAAGGCCAAGGCGTTGAAAAACCGGGTGTCCCAGTATTTCCAGGACTCCGCCTCTCACACGGAGAAGACCCGGGCCATGGTGTCCCAGATCGACCACTTTGACGTGATCGTGGCGGACAGCGAGTTTGAGGCCCTGGTACTGGAGAACTCCCTCATCAAGCGCCACCAGCCCCGGTACAACATCCTGCTCAAGGACGACAAGGGCTACCCCTACATCCGCTTGTCCGGGGAGGAGTACCCCCGCTTCTCCCTGGCCAACCGGGCGGCGGAGGATGGGGCACGCTATTTCGGCCCCTACGCCAGCCGCCACGCCACCCAGGCTATCGTGGACGCCCTGCGCTCCGCCCTGCGCCTGCCCTCCTGCGGGAAGCGCTTTCCCCGGGACATTGGGAAGGAGCGCCCCTGCCTCAACTTCCACATGGGCAAGTGCGATGGCTACTGCCGCAGCCTCCAGATGAAGGAGCAGCATGAGGAGGCCATCGCCCAGGCGGTCTCCCTGCTGGAGGGGCGGTTCAAGGAGGTCAAAGCGGACCTGACCGACGAGATGGAGCGGGCGGCGGAGGAACTGCGCTTCGAGCGGGCGGCGGAGCTGCGGGACCGCATCCAGGCCATCGAGCTGCTGGGGATGCGGCAGAAGGTGGTGGCGGGCTCCCTGGCGGATACCGACGTCACCGGCTTTTTCCGGGGGACAGCCAAGAGCTGCTTCGTGGTCCTGCACTACATGGAGGGGGAGCTGGCGGCCAAGGATATGGACCTGCTGGAGACCCCTATGGAGGAGGACGAGGAGGAGGTCCTCTCCTCCCTGGTGCGGGAGTACTATGTGGGACGAAGCCGGCTGCCCAGGCAGATCCTGCTGCCCTGTGAGCTGCCCGACCAGGTCCCGCTGACCCGGATGCTCTCCGAGCAGGTGGGCCGCCGGGTGGAGCTGGTGACCCCACAGAGGGGGGCAAAGATGGATCTGATCCGGCTGGCCAACCAGAACGCGGCAGAAGAGGTGGCCCGGGCCACCACCCGGGAGGAACGTCAGAACAAGCTGCTGGAGGCGCTGGCCAGGATGCTGGGCATGGAGGAGCCCCCCCGGCGGATGGAGTCCTACGACATCTCCAACACTGGAGCCAGTGACATCGTGGCCTCCATGGTGGTCTATGTGGACGGAAGGCCCCTGAAGCGGGACTACCGCCGCTTTAAGCTGAAGGATATGGAGGGCCCGGACGACTACGCCTCCATGGAGCAGGTGCTGACCCGGCGGTTCCGCCGGTATCTGGACGGGGACGAAAAATTTGTGGAGAAGCCCGACCTGCTGCTCATTGACGGCGGTCTGGAGCATGTGCGGGTGGCCAGGCGGGTGCTGGAGGCCATGGCGCTGGACATCCCGGCCTTCGGCATGGTGAAGGATGACCGGCACCGCACCAGGGCCCTGGTCCACCCCGACGGGCGGGAGATCGGTATCCAGGCGGTGCCGGCAGTGTTCTCCCTCATCGGGCAGATCCAGGAGGAGACCCACCGCTTCGCCATCGAATACCACCGGCAGCTCCAGGCGGGACACGTAAAAGGCTCCGTTCTGGACAAAATACCCGGGGTGGGGGAAAAGCGCCGGGCCCAGCTGCTCAAGCACTTCAAAAGCGTGAAGGCCATCCGGCAGGCATCTCTGGAGGAGCTGGAGCGGGCGGTCCCCCAGAGCACGGCCCAGGCGGTGTACCAGTATTTCCACAGGGGAGAGACAGAAAATCAGGATCAGGCTGAGAGAAAGGAAGAGTGACCATGCGAGTGATCTCCGGCTCCGCACGGGGCAGAAGACTGAAAGAGCTCCAGGGGATGGACACCCGGCCCACCACCGACAAGGTAAAAGAGTCCCTGTTCAACATCATCCAGTTCGAGATCGAGGGGCGGAGCGTCCTGGACCTGTTCGGCGGCACCGGACAGCTGGGGATCGAGGCTCTGTCCCGGGGGGCGGAGCGATGCACCTTTGTGGACGCCCGGCGGGAGGCTGCTGCCCTCATCCGGGAGAACCTGAAGGCCACCGGACTGGAGAAGGCGGGCCGAGTGGTGCAGGGGGATGCGATCTCCTTCCTCAGCGGGTGCCGGGAGCGGTTTGGTGTCATATTCCTGGACCCGCCCTATCAGACCCAGCTGCTGGAGCAGACTCTGGAGCTGGTGTCGAAGATTGACATTCTTTCGGAACATGGTATAATGATTTGCGAAAGTCCCGCGGAGAGGGAGCTTCCCCCGCTGGCACCTCCCTATGAAAAGGGGAGGGAATACCGGTACGGCAGGATCAAACTGACAGTTTACCGCCGTCAGGGGAGTGACCCGAGACCATGAAGACCGCTATCTATCCCGGCAGCTTTGACCCTGTCACCCTGGGGCATCTGAACATCATCAAGCGGGCCGCTCAGTGCTTTGACCGGGTGATCGTCTGTGTGATGGTGAATTCCAAGAAGCACGGGCTGTTTACCCCGGAGGAACGGGTGGAGCTGCTGGAACGGTGTACTGCCCGCTTTCCCAACGTGGAAGTTGACTTCTCCGACGAGCTGCTGGCCGCCTATGCCAAGCGCAGGAAGGCCCATGTGGTAGTGAAGGGCCTGCGGGCGGTATCCGACTTTGAGCAGGAGGTCCAGATGGCGGTCATCAACCGCAAGCTGAACCCCAGGCTGGAGACCATGTTCCTGGCCTCCAGCGATAAGTACACCTACCTCAGCTCCACCGTGGTGAAGGAGATGGCCCGGTATGGAGCAGACCTGGGGGAGTTCGTCCCCCGGGAGATCGTGGACGACGTAGACCGGAAAATGCGCCAGGCGCAGGAAAAGGAGAATGACTGATGGCAAGCGGTGTGGAAGAGCTACTGGACATGCTCTTTGAAATGGTGGATGAGGCCAAGAATATGCCCCTTTCCAGCGACAAGTGCGTGCTGGAGCGGGACCGCGCCCTGGATCTGATCGATGACATCCGGGCCCAGTTCCCTGTGGAGCTGGGCGAGGCTAAGAAGCTGGTGGCCTCCCGGAACGACTATATCGCCGCGGCTAAGCGGGAGGCGGAGGTGATCCGCAAGCAGGCGGAGGCGGAGGCGCAGCGCATGCTGGCAGAGGAGTCCGTGCTGAACCAGGCCAAGCAGCGCTCTGCTGAATTGATGCGCCAGGCGGAGGAGCGCAGCCGGGAGTTGAAGCGCTCCGCCAACGAGTACTGCGAGGACGCCCTGCGCCGCACCGAGGAGGCGGTGGCGGAGGCCTATGACGAGATCAAGAAGTCCCGGGCCCGCTTCCGGGCGGCGGCCAGCGCCACCGCCGCGGGGAGCCCGTCGGGAGGGCGGGCTGCCTATGACGCGGCGGCCGAAGAGGACTGAATCACAGAGAACAGCGGGGGCCGCACGGATGTGCGGCCCCCGCTTTGTGCCACGGTGGTGGGCCTCCCGGGAAAATGAAGGGGGGATGGGGTAGGCCTTCATTTTTTACAAAAAATTTTCTTGACATTTGGAGAAGAGAGGTTTACAATAACAACAATCAGCCGGCGGGAGGCGCTGGACGCTCCAGCAGTATGGAGAAAAAAGCGTCGGAATGGACAAAAAGGGGAAAGTTGTCCTGCCTGTTGAGAGACACAGCTGCCAAAGAAACGGGCGGCGGAGAAAGAGGTGAGCACAGATGAGATCTCAGCGTTATGTGACCCAGGGAGAGAGGTGGGACTGCAAGCGGTGCGTGCAGACTGTGCATAGGAGCCAACATGATCTGGGGTGACCCCCAAAAATCTTGTTTTTCCAGTTCAGCCTGATTTTCTCCGCCATCGTTTGCAGTAGTGCAGCGGTGGCGTTTTTGTTGCCTGAAATGATAAAATGACGTTCCCATGGAAAGGAGAGATCGACATGACGATGCTTCGTGAGAAGAAGAACAGTATCTGGAATCAGATGCGTCAGGATAAAGACATCGACGACATGATCTTTGAGAGTGAGCCTGCTGCCCGCAAGGAAGCTGTGGTATGCAGTGAGCGCTGACGGATCTCCGGATGACTGGACCGGGAGCCTGTACCCAGCCGCGGCAGAGCTGCGGGTCGGGGAGACAGGCTCCCGGTCTCTGCGTTTCAGGCAGGGCCGTGCCTGAGGAGAGGCCGGGCGGCCCCGGTGCGCCGATGACCGGGGAGCAGCGGAGGGGCAGGCCCCGTTCCTGCGTGGAGAAGGAGAGTGGCGTGTACCATAGGGGCCGATGCCCTGCCCGATCAGGGCCGGTTGCTGAATCTTGCTCCATAACTGGATAAAGTGGGCCAATTTGCACAGAAAGACTTGCACCCGGGCAAAAAATATACTAAAATAACCATAAGATTCAGGCCGGAGGGGGAAACCGGCCCTTTCTGCCGTCCAGAAGGGACGCCGGAAAAGTCTTTGCCCCTGTTTATGTTTCATAGAATCCAGCTTTGAAAAAGCATCACGGAGGTCAGATGAACATGAGAAAGATCAACTTTACAGAGACAGTGCTGCGTGACGCGAACCAGTCGCTGATCGCCACCCGCCTCCCCTATGACAAATTCGAGTCCATTCTGGAGACCATGGACAAGGCTGGCTACTACTCCGCTGAGGTGTGGGGCGGCGCTACCTTTGACGTGTGCCTGCGTTATCTCCAGGAGGACCCCTGGGAGCGGCTGCGGAAGATCCGGACCAAGATGCCCAATACCAAGCTCCAGATGCTGTTGCGAGGCCAGAACATCTTGGGCTATAAGCACTATCCCGATGACGTGGTGCGTAAATTCGTGGAGTACTCCGTCAAGAACGGCATCGACATCATCCGTATCTTCGACGCTCTGAACGATGTGCGCAACCTGGAGGTAGCCATCGACGAGACCGTCAAGCAGGGGGCCCACGCCTCCGGTACCATCTGCTTCACCACCAGCCCGGTCCACACCCTGGAAAAGAACGTAGCCATGGTGAAGGATCTCCAGAAAATGGGCGTAAAGTCCATCGCCATCAAAGACATGGCGGGCATCATGGGGCCCAAGGACGCCTATGACCTGGTCTCCGCCATCAAGGACGCGGTCCCCGAACTGCCGGTGGTGGTCCACACCCACTGCACCACCGGCCTGGCGTTCATGACCTATCTGAAGGCGGTGGAGGCGGGTGCCGATGTGATCGACACCGCCATCTCCCCCTTCTCCGGCGGCACCGCCCAGCCTGCCACCGAGACTCTGGCTTACGCCCTGCGCCAGCTTGGCTACCAGGTGGACCTGGACGACAAGGTCCTCGTCAAGATGGCCGACTTCTTCAAGGGCGTCCGGGCCGACTTCCTGGCCGACGGGACTCTCGACCCCATCTCCATGGCCACCGATACCCAGTGCCTGAATTACCAGATCCCCGGCGGCATGCTGTCCAATCTGATCTCCCAGCTCAAAATGATGAACGCCATCGATAAGCTGGACGAGGCCTTGGCCGAGACCCCCAAGGTCCGTGCCGACCTGGGCTATCCGCCCCTGGTCACCCCCACCAGCCAGATGGTGGGATCCCAGGCTGTGCAGAATGTACTGGCCGGCGAGCGCTACAAGGTGGTGGGCAAAGAGATCAAGGCCTACTGCCGGGGTGAGTACGGTCGTACCCCTGCCCCCATCGATGCCAAGATTCAGAAGAAGATTTTGGGCAACACCCCTGTGGTGAAAGGCCGTTTCGCCGACTCCCTGGAGCCCGAGTTTGAAAAGACCAAGAAGGAACTGGGCGACAAGGCCAAGAGTGACGAGGATGTCCTGTCCTATATCGCGTTCCCCCAGGTGGCCATGGCCTTCTTTGAGGACCGTGCCACAGGGTTCAAGAAGAAAAAGGAGGCTGCCCCTGTGAAACCTGCT
>ENA-ORRQ01000959-ORRQ01000959.1-human-gut-metagenome-genome-assembly--contig:-NODE-959-length-24551-cov-16.049355_pt1 | contig 24551 bp, 18 predicted proteins | sample MGYA00242177_ERZ509138 | MGnify/ENA primary metagenome ERZ509138 (study PRJEB26280, sample SAMEA2338628) | human gut metagenome | biome: human gut; feature: human-associated habitat; material: faeces... | reverse complement strand
GAGAAGTTAAGCCCGCCTGCGCCGATGGTACTGCAATGCAATGCGGGAGAGTAGGAGGCCGCCTGTTTTTAAGAGATGAGTCCCGGACGTCAGCAATGATGTCCGGGACTCTTTTTTTTGTCTGTTCTTGGGGGATGGGACTGATAAGACGAATGGGAGTTATGGGAGTGATATTATAAATGGAAATGAGACAGCTGTATCCTATTTATTTTTTTGAATTTTTCATAAAGTATTTATACTTTAATGTATGATTGAATTCATTGTAATGCTACGATTAAAATATTGATTTAGGCAATAATAGAAAAATTTATTTAATCGTAACTATTAATTGTCTGTATTCATAAAAAAAAATAAAGCGATGGCTTTCACAAGCAATCGCTCTATATCTTCAATAGGTATTAGTTTTTTAAGGTAAAAAGATTGTTTTCAGGATAACAGTTGCAAATATAAGGACTTTTTTTTTATTATCCAAATAAATTCTTTCTTTATTTCACCTAATATTTTTTGTGTGCCCACACATATTCTAAATTAACCTATTTTAAATATTAAACTGTAAAATCGAATAAAAAATGTATGAATTGAGATAATATAAAAATACTTTCTTTTAACTTTTTAGTAATATATATTTGTTTTTATGAGCCAAAAACACTACTTTTGGCATATGAAAAAAATGATATTGAGTTGTAGAAGGTTATTTTTAACCTTTATGGTGGTGTTGTTTTCAACATTGTCTGTTTGTGCGCAATATGCGGACAAGCGAGAGTTTAGAGGTGCTTGGATACAATGTGTCAACGGGCAATTTCTTGGCATGAGTACAAAGCAGATGCAAGATACTTTGATTTACCAACTCGATAAGTTGAAAGAATGTGGAGTTAATGCTATAATATTTCAGGTGAGACCTGAATGTGACGCTTTGTATAAAAGTAATTATGAACCTTGGAGCCGTTTTTTGACAGGCGTTCAGGGTAAGGCGCCAAATCCTTATTGGGATCCGTTAAGTTGGATGATAGAGCAGTGCCATAAACGTGGCATGGAGCTGCATGCATGGATTAATCCTTTTAGGGCTAAGACGAAGACAACGAACAGTCTGTCTTCAAATCATATAGCTGTAAAACATCCAGAACTAGTCTTTTCGTATGATGGACAGTTGATTTTAAATCCAGGAAATCCTGAGGCAAGGGAATATATTTATAAAGTTGTTGAGGATATTGTGAGCCGTTACGATATAGACGGTTTGCATATAGACGATTATTTCTATCCTTATCCGGCTGCTGGACAGGTTATACGTGATAATGCTGAATTTGCCAAATACAACAATGGATTTAAGAATATAAATGATTGGCGCCGTGATAATGTCAATATATTTATTAAGCAGCTTTATCAGACAATTCACCAGACAAAGCCTTGGGTTAAGTTTGGCGTTTCCCCATTTGGCATATATAGAAATAAAAAAAGTGATCCAGTTGTTGGCAGTAAGACTTCCGGTCTGCAAAATTATGATGATTTGTATGCAGATGTGTTGATGTGGGTTAACAATGGATGGATTGATTATTGTGTTCCGCAGTTGTATTGGGAAATTGGACATAAGGCAGCCGATTATGAAACCTTGATAAGATGGTGGAATAAATATGCTTCAAAAAGGCATCTCTATATAGGTGAGGATGTTTTGCGTACAGTAAAAAGTCCTGATTTGATAGATAAACGTATCAACCAAATGCCTGCTAAACGTAGGCTTCATGGTGAAATGGATAATGTTCAGGGTACCGTGCTTTGGTATTCTAAGGTTGTGGCTGACAATGTTGGTAATTACGGTTCTATGTTGAAGAATGTTTATTGGAAGTATCCGGCATTGACTCCTCAAATGAAGTTTATAGATGGAAAGGCTCCTAAAAAAGTCAAAAAAATGAAATTTTTGGCAATGAAAGATGGTATAGTCCTTTTCTGGAAGGCTCCGAAGGGTAAAGATTGGACAAGTAAGGCTGAAAGATATGTTGTTTATAAATTTGATAAAGGAGAAAAGGTGGATATAGATGATCCTTCAAAAATTGTAGCCATCACTTCAGATGAATTTTATAAGATTCCTCATAATATGATAAAACCTGGGGAGAAGCATTATTATGTAGTTACTGCGCTTGACAGATTAAGTAATGAAAGTAAACCTCGTAAGAAATCAATAAGATATTAAATATGACTATGAAAACAACAGAATCAACTATAACTCAGTTAAAGAGATTTTTTAATAAGATCTCTCAAAAGTTTCCTTATGCTGATGAACCTGTAATAATGACAGACATTCATCTTAGCGTATCTCAAGATACAGGTGAGCTTTTGGCTTTTGATGATAATGATAATGAAATTACGCGTTGTGTCGTTGACCAATGGATAAATAGTAAGGAACAGGATTTTTATACTTCGATTGCCGGTATTTTGCGTGAAGTGCTTAAGGAGATGAGTGATGTTGTCGACAATTTGTGTATATTAAAGCCCTATAGCTTTATTTTAGAGAATGACGACAGGGAACATTTTGCTGAATTATATCTTGTCGACAGCGACATCAGAATTATCGGCGGCGACTTGATGAATGGTCTTGATGACGATTTAAATAAGTTTCTCGACGATCTTCTTAAAGAGTAATTCGTGATAAGGACATGTAAGTTTTTGCTTATTGTACAATTTTTTGTCTTTTTGTTTGCTGTTTGAAAATATAGTGTTATTTTTGCATTTGCAAACTCGAGTTTGCAAATTTGGGAAGAAACATGAAAAATAAAATAAAGCATTTAGGTGTTGTCGATAATATTGATAACGGCAAGATAAAAGTGCGCATCATTCAGACGTCGGCATGTTCATCGTGTAAGATGTCAGGTAATTGTAACGCTTCTGAAAGTAAGGAAAAAATTGTAGATGTTTATGACAATAATCTGCATGGATTAAAAAAAGGAGATGAGGTCGTTGTTGTTGCATCGCAGCAGACAGGGCTTCTAGCAGTTCTTTTGAGTTCTGTAATACCTCTTTTTATTCTTATTGCCGTTTTGGCTGTAGCTTTTGTTGTTACTGAAAGTGAACTTTATGCTGCATTGTTCAGCCTGTGTTCTCTCGTACCATACTATTTCGTGCTGTATTGCGTACGGGAGAAAATACGGGTGAAATTGTCGTTTCATATAGATCCGTTGAGTGTAAGTACATTTGACGGAAATAGTTCGTTGACATATAATTACTAACTAAAACAAATACAAAACTTATGAATTTCATTTTAATTGCAGTAATTGTGCTTGGAGGTATTGCGTTGATATCTGCTGTGATATTGTACGTATGCTCTAAGAAATTTGCTGTTCACGAAGATCCTCGAATCGGGCAGGTTTCAGCCATACTGCCTGGAGCAAACTGCGGAGGATGTGGCTATCCCGGATGTTCCGGTATGGCAAATGCATTGGTGAAAGGAGCCGATGCCGGTTCCATTGACGGATTATTCTGTCCTGTTGGCGGATCTGACGTAATGAATCAGGTCGCAGATTTATTGGGTATGGCTGTTGCGAACACAGAACCTAAAGTTGCTGTTGTCCGTTGTAATGGAACTTGTGAACTTCGTCCACGTATTGCCGTTTATGACGGATTAAAGACTTGTACGGCAGTTAATTCTTGTGGCGCTGGTGAAACAGGCTGTGGCTATGGTTGTCTTGGCTGTGGAGATTGCGTTAATGCATGTTCCTTCGGAGCCATCTCTATGAACCCAGAAACTGGTTTACCTGAAGTTGATGAGGATAAATGTACATCTTGTGGAGCATGTGTTAAGGCTTGTCCAAGACACATCATTGAACTCCGTAAGAAAGGTGTAAAAAACCGTCGCGTGTATGTGCGTTGTGTGAATAAAGATAAAGGTGCTATCGCCATGAAGTCATGCAAGGCTGCATGTATTGGTTGCGGAAAATGTGAAAAAGAATGTAAGTTTGGCGCTATTACTATAGAAAACAACCTCTCTTATATTGATCCGGATAAGTGTCGCTTGTGCCGTAAGTGTGTAGAAGCATGTCCGACACATGCAATTGTGGCTGTAAACTTTCCAGCTCCCAGAGTGCGTGTAGACGCATCTGAAACAGTTGCAGCAAAAGAAACATCTTCTGAGGCTGTCAGCTCAAATGTAGAACAAAAACAGGAGGAAGTTAAAGCATGAAACTTAGAACATTTAGAATAGGCGGAATACATCCGGAAGAAAACAAACTGACATCTGAGGTTGCTACAAAAGTAGCAAAATTGCCTCAGCAGGCTATATTCCCGTTGTCTCAGCACATAGGTGCTCCGGCAAAGCCTGTTGTTAAGAAAGGTGATAAAGTTAAGGTAGGAACATTGATTGCTGAAGCCGGAGGCTTTGTTTCTGCTCCTATATTTTCATCAGTTTCGGGTACTGTATTGAAAGTTGAAACTGCAATTGATGCAACAGGTTATCGCAAACCTTCAATAATAATAAAAGTTGAAGGAGACGAGTGGGAAGAAAGCATTGACCGTTCGGAAAAGCTGGAACTTCTTTCAGATCATCCGGAACTGACACCAGAAGAGATTGTCGACCGTATTAAGAAAGCCGGTGTAACGGGTATGGGTGGTGCTGGTTTCCCGACATTTATAAAATTGTGTCCTCCACCGACAGCTAAGGCTGAATGTGTAATTCTTAACGGTGTTGAGTGTGAGCCGTATATAACTTCTGACTACAGGCTTATGATGGAGCATGCCGATGAGATTCTTGTCGGACTTGATCTTCTTATGAAAGCTGCAAAAGTAACTAAAGGATACATCGGTATAGAGGAAAATAAGCCAAAGGCCATAGAACTGTTGGAGCAGAAAACGGCTTCAAATCCTAATGTTGAGATCGTTCCTCTGGCAAAGAAGTATCCTCAGGGTGGTGAAAAGCAACTTGTTGATGCCGTTATCCGACGTCAGGTTCCTGCTCCTCCTGCAATACCTGTAAATGTAGGAGCCATAGTACAGAACGTAGGAACTGCTTATGCCGTTTATCAGGCTGTAATGAAGAATAAGCCTTTGTTTGAGAGATATACTACTGTTACAGGTAAGAAACTTGCTAATCCAGGCAACTTCCTCGTGCGTATGGGTACACCTATGATTGACCTTATTAATGAATGTGGCGGTATGCCCGAAGGCGATAATAAATTGCTTGCCGGAGGTCCTATGATGGGTAAGGCTCTTACGTCTGTTGAAGTGCCAATCTGTAAAGGAACAAACAGTGTAACCATACTTAGCGGAGATGATGCAAAACGTAAGGCTGTCCAGACTTGTATCCGTTGCGCAAAGTGTGTCAGTGCATGTCCTATGGGACTGGAACCCTATCTTCTTGCAACAGCTAGTGCCAAGCATAATTGGGAAAAGGTTGAGAATGCAGGCATTACTTCATGTATTGAATGTGGCTCATGCCAGTTTACATGTCCTGCACACCGTCCTATGCTTGATAATATACGCCTTGGTAAGAGTACTGTTATGGGAATAATCAAAGCCCGTAACGCTAAAAAATAAATCCATTAAATCTGATTGTAGTAATCATTTAGATGAGTAATGGCAAATAATTAATAAAAAAATGAGCAAATTAATAGTATCATTATCGCCACATGCACATGGCACGGACAGTGTCGAGCGCAATATGTATGGCGTAATAATCGCATTGTTACCGGCATTGTTGGTATCATTTCTATATTTTGGTATTGGTTCTGTCGTTGTATGTGCGTCAAGTGTTGCTGCCTGTGTGTTCTTTGAGTGGGCAATAACAAAGTATATGTTGAAAAGAGAACCTTCCATAACAGACGGTTCTGCAATATTGACAGGTCTTTTGTTGGGTTTTAACCTGCCTTCAAATCTTCCTGTATGGATTGTGATAATCGGAGCGTTGGTTGCAATTGGCATTGGTAAAATGACATTTGGCGGTCTTGGCTGCAATCCTTTTAATCCTGCACTGGTTGGCCGTTGTTTCTTGTTGGTCTCATTCCCTGCTCAAATGACTTCGTGGCCTGTTGCAGGTCAGCTCACAAATTATGTTGATGCTCAGACAGGTGCAACTCCATTGAGTATAATGAAAGAGGCAATAAAGACAGGAAATCCTTCGGCACTTGACCGACTTCCTGATTCTGTTTCGTTGCTGTTGGGTAACCCTGGAATCAATCATGGTGCCGGAACTATCGGTGAAGTATGTGCCATTGCACTGCTTTTGGGCTTAGCATATATGCTTTGGAAGAAGATTATTACATGGCATATTCCGGTAAGTATTCTTGCTACAGTATTTGTGTTCTGTGGATTGCTGCATTTGGCTAATCCTGTTTATGCAAACCCTGTTGCCGAACTTCTTACAGGAGGTCTGATGCTTGGTGCAATATTTATGGCTACCGATTATGTTACATCTCCTATGACTCATAAGGGACAAGTTATTTATGGTATAGCAATTGGCGCCCTTACTGTTATAATCAGAAACTGGGGTTCTTATCCTGAAGGTATGTCGTTTGCCATTCTGATTATGAATGCGTTCACTCCGCTTATCAATACTTATGTTAAGCCTAAACGTTTTGGTGAAATAAAGAAGGAGGGTAAATAATGAAAAAGTTAGAATCATCAATAACAAATATGGTGCTTGTCCTTGTTGGCGTTGCATTGATAACAGGTGGCATACTTGCCTATGTTAACCATATAACGGAAGAGCCAATTAAACTTCAGGCAAGCAAAACTTTGGCAGACGGTATAAAATCGGTAATGGGAGGCGTCCAGCTGACTGTAGCTGAAGATGACACTATAAGACAGACGATAAAAGGTAAAGAAGCTATCTTTGTAGTTCATAAAACAGTTGATGCCAACAAGCAAGATTTGGGTGCGGCTGTTGAGAGTATTACCAGTGGCTTTGGAGGTGACTTGAAAGTTCTCGTAGGTTTCGACACTGAAGGAAATATTCTTGGTTATACAATCCTTCAGCATTCTGAGACACCTGGATTGGGTGCTAAAGCCGACAAATGGTTCCAAAAAGACGGAAAAGGAAATATTATTGGAATGAATCCTGAAAAGAATAATCTTACCGTTAAAAAGGACGGCGGTGATGTAGACGCCATCACAGCGTCAACAATTACAAGTCGTGCTTTCCTCTTGGCTGTCAATCAGGCATATAGTGCTTATAAGTCAGGTAATGTTGATGCACATTCATCAGCTAGTGGACATTATGAAAAGTAATCTGATTTAAATTTTGAAATTTATGAATTACATAAAAATATTAATAAATGGTATTGTCAAGGAGAATCCTACTTTCGTACTTCTTCTTGGAATGTGTCCTACGCTGGCAACCACGACATCTGCTATGAATGGTCTGTCAATGGGACTTGCCACAATGTTTGTGCTTATATGCTCAAATCTTGTTATATCTTTGATAAAGAACCTTACTCCTGATATGGTTCGTATTCCTGTGTTTATAGTTGTCATAGCTTCGTTTGTGACAATTCTTCAGATGATTATGCAGGCTTTTGTCCCTACAATTTATGCAACGTTAGGTCTTTACATACCGTTGATTGTTGTAAACTGTATCATTCTTGGCCGTGCTGAAGCTTTTGCTTGCAGCCATGGACCTGTTGAAAGCTTATGTGATGGTATAGGTATTGGACTCGGATTTAGCATTGCTCTTACATTGCTGGGCGCTGTTCGTGAGATTCTTGGTGCAGGTTCAGTCTTTGGTATAACATTGCTTCCTGAGACATGCAACATGCTTCTCTTCATTCTGCCTCCTGGTGCATTCATCACCTTAGGTTATCTTATAGCAATTGTAAACAGATTTAAGAAAGCGTAATTATGGAATATCTATTGATTTTTATCTCAGCTATATTTGTGAACAACATCGTGTTGTCACAGTTTTTGGGAATATGTCCGTTCTTAGGTGTTTCTCAAAAAATATCAACATCACTTGGAATGGGTGCCGCCGTTGCATTTGTGCTGACACTTTCAACTATTGTTACGTATCTTGTACAGATCTTTCTGCTTAATCCGTTTGGACTCCAGTATTTGCAGACCATAACATTTATTTTGGTTATCGCGGCTTTAGTTCAGATGGTAGAAATTATTCTCAAGAAAGTTTCACCGGCTCTTTATCAGGCATTAGGAATATTCCTTCCGCTTATCACAACTAACTGTGCCGTTCTTGGTGTTGCAATTCTTGTTATTCAGAAGGACTTCTCTTTGTTGCAGAGCGTTGTTTACGCTTTCTCTACAGCATTGGGATTTGCGTTGGCATTAGTTGTATTTGCCGGAATACGCGAGCAATTGTCAATGGTAAACATTCCAAAGGGTATGAAGGGTATGTCTATTGTTCTTGTTACTGCAGGCCTTCTGAGTCTTGCATTTATGGGCTTCTCTGGCGTTGATGCAGGTTTGAGAACTTTATTTGGATTGAATTGATATTTATATCGAAATTTAATTTTTAGATAAATTTTATTTGCGGCAATATGAGCTTTATTTTAGTTTCATATTGTCGCAATTTTTTTATCCGGTAATATTCTGTTTGCATATTTGTGGCAATTATCTGTTAATCGTTAAGTATATTTTATCAGTGCATTGTAATGAGATTAATAATTCATTGATTTTTGCATCAAAACTCAGTTGTTTTCTAATGGAAATCCACTGATTTCTTAGAGCTAAACCAATGGGTTTTGTTTTTAATCAGAAGTATTTAACATGAAAATTTATTGGTATTATTAAAGATTTTATCTGATTCCTTAGTTCCGGATAAAAATAAACTTATTATATAATTTTATCGTGTTAAAAATAACTAAATGCTATTTATAAAGAAGAAAATAATATAACTTTGTCAATAAATTAGAATCTTAAAAATATAAGTATGTAAAGCACGAATGTGTTTCAAAATAATAGTATTTTATTATCTGACAGATAGTGTTTTAAAAATATAAATATATGAAACAAACAATTTTGGTTACAGGTGGTACAGGATTCATTGGTTCTCATACCACTGTAGAATTACAACAGGCCGGATATAAAGTGGTTATTGTTGACAATCTCTCTAACTCTAAGCCTGAGGTCGTTGACGGCATAGAAAAGATTACTGGTGTACGTCCTGCTTTTGAGCAAGTTGATTGCTGTGATTTGGCAGCGATGGATAATGTATTCACAAAGTATGGTGACATCAGCGGCATCATTCATTTTGCAGCCAGCAAGGCCGTAGGAGAGAGTGTGCAGAAACCGCTTCTCTATTATCGTAACAACATAACCAGTTTGCTCAATCTGCTTGAGCTTATGCCTAAGCATAATGTACGAGGACTGATATTCTCTTCAAGTTGCACTGTTTACGGTCAGCCGTCTGCTGAGAACCTTCCTGTAACAGAGGAGGCTCCAATTCAGAAGGCTCTGAGTCCTTATGGAAATACTAAACAGATAAATGAGGAGATTATACAAGACTTTATTCATAGCGGTGCTCCTATTAAGTCTGTTATTCTTAGATATTTTAATCCTATTGGAGCGCATCCGTCAGCTTTGATCGGTGAATTGCCCAATGGAGTTCCAATGAATCTAATACCATTCGTTACACAAACAGCTATAGGACTGAGAAAGCAGCTGAAGATTTTCGGCAATGATTATAATACACCTGATGGAACATGTATCCGCGATTATATTTATGTTGTTGACTTGGCTAAGGCTCACGTAAAAGCTATGGAGCGTGTTCTTGATAAACCTGATACAGATCCCGTTGAATTCTTCAATATTGGTACAGGTAAAGGTGTAAGTACACTCGAAGTTGTTGAAGGCTTTGAAAAGGCCACAGGCGTAAAACTTAATTGGGAGTTTGCTCCACGCCGTGAGGGTGATATCGAGAAGGTTTGGGCAGATCCTGCAAAGGCAAATAATGTGTTGGGATGGAAAGCTGAAACTGGACTTGAGGATACATTGCGCTCGGCATGGAAATGGCAGCTTAAACTTAGAGAAGACGGCATTCAATAAGCCTGACATATACAGCTGTATTATTGTTATTGGTGTCCGGTAAAAATTGATAGTAATCATATAAGTTGCTAAACAATAGATATTTATATGGATTTTAACATTTCGGGGCTTACTTTTTGTTAGAAAGAATAAGCAAAAGCATTAATGTGATTTCTATTACAAAAAAGTAAATCTTAAGCCCTTATATTGGCAATTTAATCACTTTTAGAGACAAAATCCTTATTGCAATGTTCAGCAAAAAGTTTTAGCGGACACCAATATATTATTGTATAATGATGCAGCGCTTGATTTTATAAAATATAATATCTGCTTTGTCAAAGTATCTTTGATAAGGCGGATATTTTTATTTTTAGTGAATTATATATATTCACAACGTAAATATATTTGTTGGTTCTGTTGTGTCTGTAATGTTGTGTTGTGCAACTAATTTTGCGAGAAATAATTACAACTGTTTTTTATAATGATATAGTTGATTCGGATTATAAAAATAAAATGAACTTTCAATCATCTTATTTATCGTTTTGATCCGACTATTATCGGGCGACACAATGATTGAAAGTTCATTATATGTATTAACGTTATACTCTTTTATTAGCAAACTTTGTGAGAACCGTCTTTAATTACAACGTCATAAACCTTTGGCTCTTTTCCGTATTTAGCTTTATATTTTTCTTTGGCGTCATTTACGAATGAGTCATAAAGCTCTTCCTTCACGAGATTTATTGTGCATCCGCCGAAGCCGCCACCCATTATTCGGCAACCTGTAACGCCATGAGCCTTTGCTATGTCTACAAGGAAATCAATTTCTTCACATGAAACTTCATAATCCTTGCTCAATCCCTCATGTGTTTCATACATCTTCTTGCCAACAGTTTCATAGTCGCCTTTGTTCAATGCATCGCAGACTGCAAGCACTCTGTCTTTCTCGCCTAGAACGAATGTAGCGCGTTTCATGTCTTCCTCGCTGACGTCACCCTTAACAGAGTTAAGCATATCCCAGTCGGCATCGCGCAAAGTTTCAATAGTTTTCTCTGGATATTTGTTCTTCAGTGCGGCCACAACGTTCTCACAGCTCTTGCGTCTGTCGTTGTAAGCTGAAGAAGCCAGTTCGTGTTTAACAACAGAGTCAAGTAAAACCAACTTGTATCCTTTCGGATCAAATGGGAAATATTCAAATTCACGACTTCTGCAGTCAAGACGCATAAGCTTTCCTTCCTTGCCGAATACACTTGCAAACTGATCCATTATACCGCAGTTTACGCCGCAATAATTGTGTTCTGTAGCCTGACCTGCAAGTACAAGATCCCATTTTTCCAATTTATTGTCGCCGAACAAGTCGTTCAGTGCATAGGCAAAACAGCTCTCCATTGCTGCTGAAGATGACATACCTGCTCCCAGAGGAACATCGCCTGCAAACGCTGTGTTGAAGCCTTTAACGTCAACGCCTCTTTTTTTCATCTCCTGAACAATACCGTAAATATATCGTGCCCAGCTTGTTTTGGGGCCTTCCGGATCGTTTACGTCAAACTCTACACGGTCTTTGAGATCTATGGCATAAGCCATAACTTTATTAGTTCCGTTTGGTCGTATTTCGCATGTAATGCCTTTGTCAATGGCTCCCGGAAAAACAAAGCCTCCGTTATAGTCAGTATGTTCGCCTATTAGATTTATTCTTCCAGGAGATGTATATACATTTCCTGTCTTTCCATCAAAATGTTTGATGAAACGGCTTCTTACAAATTCGATATCCATATTTATTCTCTTTGATTTAAATTATACGTTAATAGTTTGATTATTTTTCAACTCCAAATTTATAAATAGTCTTTTGTTTGTACTGATCACCGGGCTTCAATATTACTGATGGGAAGTAAGGATGATTAGGTGTGTCGGGGAAGTGTTGTGCTTCAAAGCAGATTGCACTTCTTCTTGGGAATGTTGCTCCGTGCTGACCTTTATATCCGTCTGCCCAGTTGTCTGTATACACCTGTACACCCGGTTCGGTTGTGTACACTTCCATTGTACGTCCGCTTACTGGTTCTTTGATACGTGCCGCAAAGCTTAACTCTCCTTCTTCCTTCTTGTTCAAAACAAAGCAGTGGTCATATCCTGCACCATTCTTTATCTGTTCATTGTCTGCGTCAATATCCTGTCCGACAGGTTTTGGTTTGCGGAAGTCAAACGGAGTATCTTTTACCAGTCTGATTTCTCCTGTAGGTATGGATGTTTCGTCAATTGGCAGATAATAATCTGCATTGATTTCACAAATAATATTATCGATTGTCGGGGTAGGATTGGCTATTCCTGCAAGACTGAAAAAGCCGTGGTTAGTAAGGTTTACTATTGTCTTTTTATTTGTTGTTGCCATGTATTCAATGATAAGTTCATTTTCATCATTGAAGATATATGCAACAGTGATTTTCATTTCTCCGGTATAGCCTTCTTCACCATAAGAAGATATATAATTAAGGATAAGGGTCTCATCATTCATTTTCAGGGCATCCCATACTTTGGCGTTGAATCCTTTTTTACCGCCGTGCAAAGAGTTGGGTCCGTTGTTGATTGCCAATTGATATTCTTTTCCGTTAAGTTGGAATTTACCTTTGCATATTCTGTTTCCGTAGCGGCCGATTAGAGTTGAAAGATAAGGTTCCGGGCTGTTTATCACGTCTTGAATATTGTCGTGGCCTTGAATAATGTTGGCATAATTACCATTTTTGTCCGGCATCATGATGGCAACTATGGCTCCTCCGTAATTAGTAATGGCTACTTCATTTCCCGATTTGTTTTTTAAAATAAATAGATCTGTATTTTTTCCGTTTATTGTTGTTTGAAAATCTTCTCTTTTCAAACCGCATAGGTTTGGTGTTTCATTTGTGCTCATAATATTAATTTTATTTTAGTTAATGTAACTACGTGCAAAGTAAACTAAAAAAGTTGAGAAACACGAATGAAACACCTAAAAATATCTCAAACTGTTATTAAAAAACCGTTAAAAGCAATCATTAAGAAAGTCTGCAACAATATAACTGCTTCCACCAACAAATATAAAGTCGTTTTTGCCGGCTTCTTTCAGTGCCTGGCGATATGCTTTTGCCACGCTGTTATAGCATGTTCCATTAAGATTCATGCCTGTGCCTATTTCCTTTATCTTGTCTACGGGTATGGCTCTTTTTGTCTTTGCCTGAGTAAAATAGTAAATGGCATTCTTAGGCAACATTCCCATAACAGTTTCAATGTCTTTGTCGTCTACCATTCCAAACACAATTCTCATCTGTTCACATTTCTGCATTTTGAGCTGTTGACTCAGATATTGCCAGCCTCCAACGTTATGTCCTGTATCGCATATAACGGTAGGATTGTTCTGTATTTTCTGCCAACGGCCTTGCAGTCCTGTCAATTCAGCAACGCTGGCCATGCCATGTTTAACGTTTGCATCGCTGATATTAATTCCTTTTTCTTTCAGAATCTTTATAGCGCACAATATTGTGTTTGTATTCTTTTCCTGATACAGCCCTCCGAGTTCACCTTTAAGTACACCGAAACTCCTTGTTTCGTATTCGATGCCTCCTTCTGGAAGTATTTTTGAACTGACCACTTCTTTGTCATCTTCAGCCAGATATATTCTGCTGTGTCTGCTTTTTGCCGTGTCGCAGAATACAGAACGTGTTTCGTCAGTAGTTTCACCTACTACTACAGGTACGCCTTCTTTTATTATTCCGGCCTTCTCTCCGGCTATTGCAGCAAGAGTGTTTCCTAAGAATTGTGTGTGGTCAAAACTTATATTTGTTATAATCGACAGTACAGGAGTTATTATGTTTGTACAGTCAAGTCTTCCGCCCAGTCCTACTTCAATAACAGCAATGTCAACATTCTGTTCAGCAAAATATTTAAATGCCATGGCCGTTGTAAGCTCAAAGAAACTCGGATGTAGCGGCTCAAAGAAATCTTTTTCTTCTTCTACAAACTTTATTACGTATTCTTTGCTGGCGCAGACACCGTTAACCCTTATGCGTTCACGGAAGTCTTTGAGGTGTGGCGATGTGTACAAGCCAACTTTATAGCCGGCCGACTGCAATATTGAGGCTATTGTATGCGAGCAAGAGCCTTTGCCGTTAGTGCCTGCTATGTGGATAGTCTTGAATCTTTGGTGGGGATGGCCAAAGTGCTCATCAAGTTTGAGCGTATTATACAACCCCTCTTTATAAGCAACAGCGCCCACTTTCTGAAACATAGGGACGCTGTTGTATAGATATTCAATTGTTTCTTCGTATGTCATTTCGTTGAAAACAATCAATTGTTAGCTAAAATAGTTTCTGAACTTTTGGAATATTGTGCGCTTTGTGGCTGAGTCACCTTTAAAGTTGTCACTTTCGCGCATCTCTTCCAAAGCCTTCTTTTCTTTCTGGGTGAGTGTCTTTGGCACATAAACGCTGATGTTTACAACCATGTCGCCGTTGCCTCTTCCATATCCTTGTACGGCAGGCAGACCTTTGTTTCTCAGTCTTAGAGCCTTTCCTGGTTGAGTTCCCGGTTCAATCTTCACTCTTACGCGGCTTCCGTCAATTGTCGGTATTTCGACACTTCCGCCGAGTGCGGCAGTTGGGAAGTCGAGAAGAAGATTATAAATGATGTCGTTGTCGTCACGAATGAAAGTGTCGTTAGGCTCTTCTTCGATATATACCTGTATGTTTCCCGGAGTTCCATTGTGCCTACCGGCATTTCCTTTACCAGGAACATTTACAATCATACCTTCAGAAACACCTGCCGGTATCTTAATTTCAACAACTTCTTCGCCTTTTACAACACCGGTTCCGTTACAAGCGTGACACTTGTTCTTTATTACAGTACCTTCACCACCGCAAGTCGGGCACACGCTTTGAGTCTGCATCATGCCGAACAGGCTTTGTGTTGTACGTGTTACCACACCGCTTCCGTGACATGTCGGACAGGTTTCTCTTGCGCTTCCGCCTTCGGCGCCTGTTCCATGACAGTGGGTGCAGGTTACGTCTCTTTTAACTTTGAATTTCTTTGTTACGCCTGTTGAAATCTCCTGCAGTGTGAGTTTCACTTTCAGGCGCAAGTCAGAGCCGCGCTGCTGTGCCGGACGATGCTGGCCTCCGCCGAATCCGCTTCCGCCAAATCCACCGAAACCGCCACGTCCGCCAAACACATCACCAAACATGCTGAATATATCATCCATGCTAAATCCGCCGGCACTGCTGAAGCCGCCAAAGCCTCCGCCGCCTGCAGGACCGTTAAATCCAAACTGATCATACTGCTGTCTCTTCTGCGGATCGTGCAATACGTCATAAGCCTCGGCAGCCTCCTTGAATTTCTCTTCGGCTTCCTTGTTGCCCGGATTACGGTCTGGGTGATATTTTATGGCGATTTTTCTATACGCCTTTTTTATTTCGTCTTCTGAGGCATCTTTGCTCACGCCAAGCACCTCATAATAATCTCTTTTTGCCATTGTTAAATGTTAGATGTTTATTGTCCAAAATATTTTTGTTACAAACATGCCCACTTAGTTATTGGCCTACAGCAACCTTTGCATGTCTTATCACTTTGTCATTGAGGGTGTATCCTTTCTGAACGCAGTCTAAGACTTTTCCTTTTTTATCATCGCCCATACCGGGAACCATAGCCACTGCCTCATGATAGTCGGTGTCAAAGTCGGCATTCTCTGTATTGATTTCCTTCACGCCAAGACTCTCCATCATCTTGTTGGTCTTTTGGTGAATCAGTCGCATGCCTTCTCTTATTACTTCTATGTCATCAGTCTTTTCAGCATTATCTATGGCGCGTTCCATATCGTCGATTATGGGCAGAAATGCCTGAACAGCTTTCTCCGAACCGTTAAGTATCAGTTCGGTTTTCTCTTTCAGGGTTCTCTTTCTGTAGTTGTCAAATTCGGCGACTGAACGAAGATATTTATCTTTCAGTTGTTCTATTTCCTTGAGAGCTTCTGCAAGAGGATCTTTTTCTTCCTCCTTTTCAGCGTCTTCCTTTTTGTCCTCCTTGTCGGTGTCAGCTGTGTTGTCTGCAGCTTCCTTGTCTTCTTTTTCTTCCGGCTTGTCAGTTGCAGCGTTGTCCTGGCTTTCTGCCTTATCAGATTCTTTTTCCTCTTCGGCAGCCTTTGCTGATGATGCTTTTACTTTTTCATCATCTATATTTACGTTTTCTTTCTTGTCCATGATGTTTATACTTTTTGTTGAATGTCTAGCAAAAATCTTGCCAAACCCGATAAACTGACATTTATTCGTACATTTTGGCACGCTGTTCTTTCAGTTGCTCGTCGTAAATATAGTCATCATACTGCATCAGCTTGTCTATAGTGCCTTTAGGAGTAAGCTCTATTATACGGTTTGCAACTGTCTGGATAAACTCATGGTCGTGGCTGCTGAACAATATGTTGCCTTTGAAGCTTACCAGGTTGTTGTTAAACGCCTGAATACTTTCAAGGTCGAGGTGGTTGGTCGGTGTATCAAGGATGAGGCAGTTGGCGTTCTTAAGCTGCATGCGCGCTATCATACAGCGCATCTTCTCACCACCGCTCAGCACGTTTACTTTCTTCATCACTTCCTCACCGCTGAAGAGCATTCGGCCCAGATAGCCTTTCATCTGCACCTCGTTACCTGTTCCGAACTGGCTCAGCCATTCTACCAGGTTAAGATCGCTGTTGAAGAATTCTGTATTGTCGAGTGGGAGATAAGCGGTTGTTATTGTTACTCCCCACTTATATGTACCAGCGTCAGCCTGTCTGTTGCCGTTGATTATCTCAAACAGGGCAGTCATTGCTTTCGGGTTGTGGCTAAGGAATACCACCTTCTGGCCCTTTTCAACGTTGAAGCTTACGTTGTCGAAGAGCACGGTGCCGTCTGTGTCTACTGCCTTAAGGCCTTCAACTTCAAGTATCTGGTTACCCGGCTCACGCTCCATCTGGAAGATAATTCCTGGATATTTACGTGAAGACGGACGAATTTCTTCAATGTTAAGTTTTGCAAGCATCTTCTTGCGGCTTGTTGTCTGCTTGCTCTTTGCCACGTTTGCAGAGAAACGGCGAATAAACTCTTCAAGTTCTTTCTTCTTTTCTTCTGCTTTCTGGCGCTGGTTCTGTGCCTGACGCAGTGCCAGCTGCGAACTCTCATACCAGAATGAGTAGTTACCTGCGAACACTGTTACCTTGCCGAAGTCGATGTCGACGGTCTGTGTACTTACAGCATCAAGGAAGTGACGGTCGTGGCTTACTACCAATACTGTCTGTTCAACGTTGCTGAGATATTCCTCAAGCCACTGAACGGTGTCAAGGTCGAGGTCGTTGGTAGGCTCATCGAGCAGCAGGTTGTCAGGATTGCCGAATAGAGCTTTTGCAAGCATTACGCGCACTTTCTCGTTGTTCGACAGCTCGCTCATCTGCTTGTTGTGCAGGTTTTCCTTGATTCCTAGGTTCGACAGCATTTGTGCTGCGTCGCTTTCGGCGTTCCATCCGCCCATCTCGGCAAACTTTTCTTCAAGTTCTGCAACTTTGTTGCCGTCCTCGTCGTTGAAGTCTTCTTTCATGTAGAGGGCTTCACGCTCCTTCATGTTCTTCCACAATGGCTGATGGCCCATAAGCACAGTGTCCATAACGCTGTACTCGTCGTATTTAAAGTGATCCTGATCCAATACGGAGAGACGCTCTCCAGGGCCAAGCTCAACGCTTCCTTTGTTTGGCTCAAGCTCTCCGCTTATAGCTTTGAGCAGAGTTGATTTGCCCGCACCGTTGGCGCCGATTACGCCGTAGATGTTGCCGTTTGTGAACTTGATGTTTACATCCTTGTAAAGTACTCTCTTTCCAAACTGAATTGCAAGATTTGTGACTGTTATCATTCCTATTTTACCTTGTATTATGATTTGGCTGCAAAATTACAACTTTTTATCTTATATTCCAAATTTAAAATACAAGGCTTTGTAAACATTTAGTGTAAATGATGATAAACGTGCCTTCTGATGCTTAAATGGTTGATTATTAATTGCTTTCCGTTCTTATTATCATCTTATGTGTGTTGCCGTCGGCTCTTTATGTTTCTGTGTCGTTGTTGTCTTGTTGTTGTTTTTTTTAGATGCGGCGTCAGGGTGGGGGATAAATGTCTTTTGCGCTTAGTTCATCTATCCTGATACCTGACGCCGCGTCTGCTTCTAGTTTGTGCTTAGTTAAATATTTATTTTCAAAAGTATTATGGATTGCTTTTACAAAGTCAGAATCTGTTAAGCTCAGAACTGCCAGTTCCCTTACCTTTATATTTCTTTTTGTTTTTACTGTTGAACGAGTAGGTTACAGACAGTTGTATCAGTTGCGAAGCACCTTTACGGTATTCGGTTACGTTAACTCCGTTTGTGCGTGTGAGATGCTTTTGCTTCTGCGTGCCGAAGATGTCGTTTGCCAAAAGAGAGAACGACCAGTTGCCGACGCTCTTCAACAAATAAACATACACCGAGGCGTTGTCGTACATATAATAAGTGTTGTTATTGCCTTTGCTCGACCACCATCCCGTAAGGTATGCATATATCCCCCAAGGCAGGTCGAAACGGTTCTGAAGACTTATGCTTCCTATGGGCTTGTTGTAGCTCTCTTCTGGCGAGCCGTATTTTAAGTCACAGATGGCGAGCTGTCCCTGTATCATCGGATGCCAGAAGCCGATATCCATGCTGTGCGACAGCACTATGTTTAGTGTGTTGAAGTCAGGCAGGTTTATCGGCTTGCGTATGTTGAGGTTATAGTCAGGCATGTGCATGTATACATATTCTATCTGTCTTTTCATTCTTATATATGTTACGTTAAGCATGGTCTGTTTCCATGCCATGCTCAGGTTTATATTGTGTGGCGTCGATGAGCTCAGCAGCGGGTTGCCTGTCTCCCATGACGTGTGCGACACGTATGTCGAATTGTTGTTTAGCATGGAATAGCTCGGCCTGTATATGTTGGTGTTGTACGAAAGTCCTATTCTCAGGTCTTTTACGGCATAGCTGATTGTGAACCTCGGCAGCCAGTCGGTGTACGACTTTGACTGACCGTCTATTCGTTCTCCGTTTTTATAGTAAGTGAAGTCTGTCGCTTCAGCCCTCATTCCGGCTGTCAGCATCAGGTTGTTAAGCGGTCTGTATGTTGCGTTGACATATCCGGCTGCAAGATTCTGTTTAATAAAGTCGTTTGCCTGTGAGCCTGTGCCGTCAATAATGCTGCCAAAATCAGTCCTGTCTGACGTGTACGAATATTCGCCTCCCACGTCAAAGGACAGTTTACCGAAAGCCATGTTTAAGTTTGCCTTTGTGGCAATCAGATGATACGATGCCCTGTTTGATGTGTTCACAATGCGGTATATCCCTTTACTATCTTCGGTGGTGTTCTGATTGTTTCTGCTTTCTCCGTACAGGTAGTCGGCGTCAGCCGTAATCTCAAAGTTCTTTTTTGCGCCGAACTTAATCGTGGCATATCCGTTAAGATAATGCTGCATGCTCTGCGATAACAATTCGTTAGTCGATGCAATGCTGCTTTCCTGTCCGTCAGCGTTGGTCTTTATGTTGGTGTCCGTGTTGTATTTGCTTGACGGTGTTCTCGAAAATTCGTACCTTACTCCTGCCGAATTGCTTTCTCCGAAATCAAAGCTGCTTCCTGCCTGCAGGTTCATTGATTTGCTGCGGCTGTTATATTTGCCTTCTGTTAATGTATAATTTTGGTTGTTGTTGAATTTCTCGTCATACGTTCTGTCCTGTTTGAATCCGCTGTCGGCAACAGAGCCTCCGACAAAGAATCCTAATCCGTTCTTCAAGACATACGAAAAGTCGGCGTTTACGTTTCCCGATGCAACTTCAGACATTGTTCCGGAGCCTGTTATAACTCCGGCCAGGCCATTGTCGCGTTTCTTGGTGTGTATTATTATCACCGACGTTACGCTTGAGCCGTATTTAACGCTCGGGTCTGTAATGATGTCTACGCTCTTTATGTTTTCCGGCGACAACTGGCTCAGTTCGCTGCTGTTCCTTACGCGTCTGTTGTTTATGTATATTTCAGGCGTTCCCTTGCCGAGTACTGCTATTCCGCCGCTTGTTGCGTCAATCATTGGCATCATTCTTATGGCATCATTGACCGACGGCAGTTTGGCGAGCGGGTTGCCTTCCATATCAACTGTAAGTCCTGAAGCGTTGTGCTTTATGAATTTTCTCACTCCCGTTACTGTTATGCCTTCAAGAGCCTTAGCCTGAGGCTGCATGCGTATTGCTCCGTTTAGCGGAATGTCGGCATAGGCAGTTTCATAGCCCAGCGATGTTACCCTTACGGCCAGAGTCTTGCAGTGTGTCGTGTCGTTTACAACGAATTTGCCTTCTTCGTCCGTAAGCCCTCCTGATATCAGACTTGAGTCGGCTGTGTTTATCAGTGCCACGCTGGCATATTCCATTGGCATGTCCTGTTCGTTCACCACTTTGCCGCTTATCTGCTGTGCATTAGCCTTTGCAAATGCAAGGAGCATGATGATTAGTATTGTAAGTTTCTTCATATTGATAGTTTTTATTTTCGTTTTCGTCAATGCATTTATATCCCGTCTTTCTTATTGTGTCTTTTGAAAGATTTTAGTTGAATTGTGCTTCACTCATAGTTAGTACGCAATGCCCAGCGTTTTGTGACATCATTTATAATAATTTTTTTATTAGCCGTTTTAGCGTAACCGCCATATTGTCATTACGCCAAGACTATTTTCATTTTTTATTTCAGCACGCTTGTTTTTGCGCTGCCTTCAAACCTTGCATTGTTGCCATGATCAGTCTTACGGCCGAAGTCGAGTGTGTAGCGCATCGTCAGGCTGACGTATCTTCCGTCCCACGGACGCGACAGATATTCGCTGCTGTGCAAATTGTCGCTGTCAAACCATGACTTCACCCAGCCGTGTTTTCTCAGTACGGAGTTTACAGACAGTATTGCGTAAAAGTTTCCGGCTGTGTATTGCAGATTCACTTTAAGGTTATCGCTTAATTGCGCCGTTGTGCCGTATCCGCCGCGCATAAATCCCTTGTTGAAATTTTTGCCGTATCCTGCCGACACTGAGAAATTCTTGTTCATGTTGTAGCTTACGTATGGGTACAAGCCATAGTTGTTTAACGAGAAATTTCTTATGCCCGAATGCATCTCGTGTGCGTAATACAGCTTTGCCTGCATGTTAAGCTTTCCGCCGGCAAGAGACAGCGACGGTGTAAGCGATGCCGATATGATGTCGTAGTTGCCGCTGTTAACGATGTCCTTAATCATAAGTCCGTTTTCCGCATGCCATAAGGGCACAATGTCGTGCATTATCTCTTCCCACATAACGTCGGCGTTAAGCGAAAATCCGTTTATTGGCATCCATGCATACGACATAAGGGCTGAGGCATACCGTTGAGGCTTCAGACCGGCGTTGCCCTTGGTGCCTTCAATCTCGTTGTCCTGTCGCACCACGGTGTTATAGAATGAAGGAGTTATCGGCATCTGCATAATTTGCGCGTATGCATACAGAGAGTGTTTCTTTCCGATACGGCCGTTCATTACTACGAATCCGTTTACGTATGGCTTGGTGTCATAACTGTCGTAGTTCACCTTGTAGAAGTTTACAGGCACTTCTATCTGCGCGCTTGCCGACCAGTTGTCAGAGAATTTGTGGTTATATCTCACTCTGGCATAGACATAGTTGTTTATGAGTTTCTGTCGTGTGTTGTCCGTTCCTGTGTAGAGCGTGTTGAATATTTCCGATTTATATTCTGCCGTTACGGTCATATAGTTTTGTTTGTATAGCGGAAAGGCGTATGCCATCCATACGTCAGGCAGATACACGTCTTCCTCGGTGGCATTGAATATCGGGCTGCCGAATGTGTACAGAGTAGACGCGTCGTTATGGTTGTAAGAGAACGATGCCGCGCCGTACAGCATTGAGTTGCGTGGCAACTTTGACAACTGGAAGTATGTGTTGATGTATGGCAGCATGCCTTTCGACGACGCTTCCGTTAGAGCCTTGCCGTTGTCGGGTGCGTTGTTGCCTGTATAGGTTATGTTTATGTCGCTGTTGTTCACCGGTGTGCTTTCATATCTGTATCCTGCCGATGCCGTGAAGGTCAGCTTGTCGCTTATGTATCTTGCGTTTACGGCTGTTGTGAACATCTTTGTGTGTTCTCTTTGCGTTTCTTCAGTCAGCTTGTCTATTATGTTGTCTTTACTGAATATGTATTGTGTGCCGGTGTTGTGCGTTATGTCGTCAGCATTGCGGTAGTAGGCTTCGGCCAGTCCCGTAAGCGTCCATTTGCCAGTATTCACTTTTGCCGCTGCTCCATAGTTGCCGCTGTTGTAGACGAACGACTGATTAACCTCGCCGAGCACATATCCTCCGTATTTGTATTTCTTCATCACGAGGTTTACCACTGCCTGATAATTCTTGTATTTAGGATCTGCAGGCGATTTGAGATATTCTACGTGCAGCACGTCTTTCGGTCTCAGGGCTTTCACCTCCCAGTCTTGCGCCTCCACGCCGTCAATGTAGAAATGCACTTCGCCTTGATAAGTTGTTTCCACTTTGTTTGAACCAAGATCAACTCTAAGTCCTGCCACCATCATTCTTGCCAGCAGGTCGTTTATGTTTATGGCATGCTGCTTCGCTTCCTTTGACGGAATGTAAACCACACCGTCAGCAATGGCATAGTTGCGTGTACCGTCAACCACCACCTCGTTGAGTTTATAATTTTTTATCGAGTCTGTCTGGGCTTTTGCATAATAATCCAGACTTAGAAGAACTATCGTAAATAATAATAAACGTTTTTTGTTCATATATCTAAAATTTTTTAGTTTAACTGTATTGTGTACGCAGGCAAGCACCGTTTTGTGACATCTTTAACATGATTTAACTTGCTTTTCTTGATGTGACAGCCATCAGTGATAATCAGATTTTTTAGCAATATATATTATCTCCGGTTAACATCTTCAGCCTCATACTCGGCTGCGGCACTATTTTTTTCTTTCGCAAAGGAACGGAAATTTTATAATAAAAACAAATTTTCAGACAACTCAGAATTCACAAAAAATTCACAGACACGTTTGCATACCTACGCAAACGTGTCTGATTTTTATATTTATTAAAACCTGTTTATATTTAGCTTTTCGAATAATCCTGAGCAGACATGTTTTGCAAAGATTATTGAAGCATTAAACTTCACAAATAATTCACAAATGTCATAATCTGCATTTTATAACATACTGGCTATAAGGATTTTATGTATCTGTCGAAGTCTTTAGACGTTCCATCCTTGCCTGTAATTCTGTTGTATAGACGTTTTCGTATGTTGGTTATGTCAGACCTGCTGCGGCCGGTGAGTAGACTTATCTGCGAAGGTGCGAAGCCCAGCTTGACCAAGAGGCACAGCTCGTATTCGCTTTCACTCAAAACGGCCTTCAGCCGGCTTATTTCTTCATAGCTGTCAAAAAGACTTATGAGCATTTTGCGCTCTTCTCCGCTCATCGTAACGTGCTCCTTTTCGGCATGTTTACGTAAAATTCTTACAACCGGCTCGTCTGCAAACGGCATAATTCGGACGGCAATGTCCTTATTTTTCTCATATTCGGCTTTCTCTTTTTGCAGCCTTTCAATCTCTTCCTCCTTCTCCTTAATCAGACTTTCCATCCGTGTCTGTCTGTTTTCGGTCAGTATGTCCAGCTCGCGCCTTGCTTTCTTCAGTTCGCTGATGCTGCGTTCATATTCTTTTATCTCGTTAACTCTTGCCCTGCGTTTCCTTATTATATATGTTCTCACGGCCAGTGCCCCGCCAATGGCTGCAGCCATGATAGCCATAATTATGATTATGCTGATATATTTTGTCCGCAATGCGTCTTTCTCAGCCTTTTCGGCAGTCTGCCTGTATCTGTTATAGTTGTACATTGCCTGCATCTGCTGGAGATGTTCGGTTGACATCTGGGCATACGCAGAATCTGTCATCATACGGGCTAAGTCTGCATATTTCGCAACAGAGTCAGGCCGATGAAGTTTTTTGTATAATTCAGTCAATCCTTTATAAGTAAAGATATAATCACTTGGATAACTTTTTGTTGTATTCAGACATTTATTAAAATAAAATATTGCAGAATCAATGCAATCATTATAGAGGTAATAATATCCTTTTATTGAGTAAAAGATTTCACGTCCATTCTTTATATTTCCATATTTGTCAAACAGACCAGATTCTTTTTCATAAATATTTAAATATTTACCAGATTTTTCAATCATATTATATTTTGCGAGTGTTGTAATCAATGGGCCTAATGATATAGCAGCCATTTTGTCGGCTCCATTTTTCTTGTACATAGTGTAAAGTTTTTCTCTTATTGAGATGGCAGAGTCTATGTTGCCTTTAAGTTTATATATATTGGCCTTCTGCTCGTATGTAATAATAGCATTTAAAGTGTCCTTTGCCTTCATTGCGTATTTAAACGCCAGGCTATTTTCGTGAAAAGCGTCGCTGAAAGCACGCTGGCTTTTGAAAATCTCTGCCGACCATACGTGTATTCTGTGCAGTGTAAGGAAGTCGCAGCT
>ENA-ORRQ01000958-ORRQ01000958.1-human-gut-metagenome-genome-assembly--contig:-NODE-958-length-24569-cov-4.592967_pt1 | contig 24569 bp, 16 predicted proteins | sample MGYA00242177_ERZ509138 | MGnify/ENA primary metagenome ERZ509138 (study PRJEB26280, sample SAMEA2338628) | human gut metagenome | biome: human gut; feature: human-associated habitat; material: faeces... | reverse complement strand
TTCCTACTCAGTGGTACAACATTCAGGCAGATATGCCTAACAAGCCATTGCCACCATTGAATCCACAGACTCACAAGCCGCTCAATGCTGACGACTTGTCTCACATCTTTAATAAGGAGTGTTCTAAGCAGGAGCTCGATGTAGAGCATGCTTGGATTGATATTCCAGAAGACGTAAGAGAGAAGTATACTTATTATCGCTCAACTCCTTTGGTGAGAGCTTATGCTCTTGAAGAGGCCTTGGGTACTCCGGCTCACATCTATTTCAAGAACGAGAGTACTAACCCATTGGGCTCTCACAAAATCAATTCTGCCATTCCACAGTGCTATTATTGCAAGCAAGAGGGTGATTCTAATGTTACCACAGAGACCGGTGCTGGTCAGTGGGGCGCTGCTCTTTCGTATGCTGCTAAATTATACGGACTGGAGGCTGCTGTATATCAGGTTAAGATTACTATGCAGCAGAAGCCTTATCGCTCCAGCATCATGCGTACCTTCGGAGCCACTGTAGAGGGTTCTCCTTCCATGAGTACTCGTGCGGGTAAGAACATTATTACTCGCGATCCTCATCATCCTGGTTCTCTCGGTACTGCTATCAGTGAGGCAGTAGAGTTGGCTACAACAACTCCGGGATGTAAGTATACTTTGGGTTCTGTACTCAATCATGTGGCTCTTCATCAGACTGTAATTGGTCTTGAAGCAGAGAAGCAGATGCAGATGGCTGGTGAGTATCCTGATACCATTATTGCTTGTTTCGGTGGTGGTAGCAACTTTGGTGGTCTTGCCTTCCCATTCATGCGCCATAACTTGAGCGGTGAGAAGCATACTGAGTTTATCGCTGCAGAGCCAGATAGCTGTCCTAAGTTGACCCGCGGTAAGTTTGAGTACGACTTTGGTGATGAGGCAGGTTATACTCCATTGTTGCCAATGTACACTTTGGGACATGACTTCAAGCCTGCCAATATCCATGCTGGTGGTCTTCGTTATCATGGTGCAGGTATGATAATCTCACAGCTTATCAAGGATGGTTATATGCACGGTGTAGATATCCCTCAGTTGGAGTCGTTCAAGGCTGGTATGCTCTTTGCACGTACCGAGGGTATTATCCCTGCTCCTGAAAGTTGTCATGCTATTGCAGCTACTGTACGTGAGGCCATGAAGGCAAAGGAAGAAGGTAAGGAGAAGGTTATTCTCTTCTGTCTCTCTGGTCATGGTCTTATTGATATGCCTTCATACGAGAGCTATCTCAATGGTGATTTGCAGGATTATAGGGTAAGTGATGAGGAAATCAATAAGTTCCTTTCTACAGTGCCAAAGGTGGATTAATGAATGGATTGTTATTTTGGAATTAATGGATTCCATCATATAAATACAACAAAGAGGGTGCAACATAATTTTATGATGCACCCTCTTGTTTTGGGTATATTATTGATATGTTTTTGGAAACGACAGTATACATCCTTGAGATATTTAGTATCTCTAGCCGCACATCACCTGTTGTGCGCTTGCATATCAGCTGCTATGCGCTCGCACAACAGGTGATGTGCATGCGGTGCTCAACTGTTGTTTAAGCTTTGAGCCATTCCTCAATAGCTTTGGCAATTACGTCAAAACTGGTTGTAGGTTCAAAACGTGCTACTACCTGTCCCTTCTTGTTGATAAGGAACTTGGTAAAGTTCCACTTGATGTCGGCACTCTCCTTGTAGTTAGGATCAGCTTCACTTAACATTTTGTCGAGTACAGGATAAAGAGGATGTGATTCATCCCAGCCAGCAAAACCCTTTACTTCCTTGAGGAATTTGAAGAGAGGAGCAGCATCATCACCATTCACTTTTATCTTCTTATATCTTTGAAATTCTGTACCGTATGTAAGTTTACAGAATTGATGGATGCTTTCATCGGTTCCCGGTGCTTGCTGACCAAACTGGTTGCAAGGGAAATCGAGAATTTCGAAACCTTGTGAGTGATATGTTTCATAGAGCTTTTCTAATTCCTCATACTGAGGTGTAAACCCACACTTGGTGGCTGTGTTGACGATGAGTAATACCTCGTTAGCGTACTCTTTGAGGGAAACATCTTTTCCCTTTCTGTCCTTGACAGAGAATTCGTAAACAGTTCTCATTTTTTTTATATTTTATGTATCAAATTTGCTTGTAATACGATTTGTATTTACGTTACGAGTGCAAAGATACTATTTTTCTTTTAGACAGAATAATAAGTTTACATAATTTATCTAAAATGTTGGGGAATATGCTGGAAGATTGTTGAATAGAGAGAGATTCTCTTGGAAAAAGAGAAAAAAAAGTCCGGGAATTTCACAATCCCCGGAATACTTCCAACTTTCTTCCACTCTAAAATTTGTAGTCGAAGAAAGTTTTGATTAATCTATCATTTAACTTTTCTAAGAACTTGGTGCAAAGGTAATACTTTTTCTTGAAATTACATCATTTCTTTCTCACTTTTTTCTTTTAATAAGTTTAAAAAATGCAAAATATCGAAGAAAAGTATGTTTTTGTTGTCTTTTTACACCCTACGCAGTACTTCTTTATTGTCTTTTCACACGTATCCTCATACTTTTCGTGTTCGTTCCCGATATTCAGTTGGAACCACGCCCATTTCTTTCTTGAATACTTTCGAGAAGTATTTTGGATCGCTGAAGCCCAGATTGAATGCTATGGCTGTGAGTGTATCATCTGTATCTCGTAATAATTCTGATGCTTTCATAATGCGGATATGGCGCACAAAGTCTACAGGAGTCATGCCTACAGACGTTTTGATGCGGTTATAGAGAACGCTGCGACTCATGCCCATGGCATCTGCGATGTCGTCAATCTTCATTTCTGGTGAACTGATATGATCTAATACATAGTTTAGAATATTCTCAATCAGTGCATCATTGATTTGTACCGACATGAATGCCTTGTCTCTTTCCTTTACTTCTTCCGCATTGACTGGAGCTGTAGCCTGTTCCTTGTTTGCCGATGTAGGAAGAATGCGTAGGGCAGCAATAGCGTCTTGGTCGCCTGCGGCTTTCAGTCTCTGCAAAATGTCGGTTTGGATGGCACGACGCTTGTTGAGAACCGCCTCAATGCGGCCTAGCAGATAATTGACAGAGAATGGTTTGGTGAGATAACCATCAATACCTTCCTCAAATCCCTTCAGCTGGTCTTCTGCACTGGCTTTTGCTGATAGCACCACAATAGGTATGTTTTTGAGTGCTAAGTCTTGCTTCAGATGATGTATCATCGTGATACCGTCCATTACTGGCATGGTTACGTCGGTCAGGATGAAGTCAGGAGTATTCTTTCGTGCAACTACCAAACCTGCCTTGCCATTTTCGGCAAGTAATACATTATAAGAATCGTTCAATATTGTATAAAGGTACTTGCGAAGGTCATTGTTGTCTTCTACCACCAGGATGGTTATTTCCTTCTGCATGTCTCCTTTTTCTATCTGATGCTCTTCTATACGATTTTCTTCTATCTGCTGTTCTTTCTGTTTTTCTTCAAGATAGCGCAGTACGTTCTGGTCATCAATCTGACCTTCTAACAATTCGTTTTCCTGCTCATCGTTAGGATTTACCTCATCGAATCCGCCATTGACGTAGAAATTGCTGTTGTTGTCAAATTTCAGCATCTTGTTGATCATTTCCAGCATTTCCTTTGCATTGCGTTCTACTATCTGCAGCAGTTCGCGGCTCTGCTTGGTAAGACCGGGCTCATTGGCAAGTACTTGAGATACTGGGCCTCCGATGAGCGTAAGAGGGGTGCGGAGACGGTGAGAGGCATCGCTGAAAAATTCATTTTTCATCACACTGATGTCATGGCTCAAATTCTCACGTTGACGCTGGTTGTATGTATAGAAAATAGCACCGACAATAGCCATGAGAATAAGCATAAGTGCAATTCTTCCCCAGATACTTTCCCAGAAAGCAGGACGTACCTCAATAGGTAGTTCTGCAATGTATTTACTCCAGATACCATGCGAGTTGGTCGCCTTTACCTTGAGGATGTATTTGCCGTGTCTGATATGGTTGAAACCGATGATGTTGCTGCTTCCATTGCTAATCCATTCGCCTTCTGGGGTGAATCCATCCAGGCGATATAGATATTTGGTCTGGTATTTGCGGGTATAGTCTAATGAAGCAAAACTGATAGTCAGGTTTCGCTTGTTGGCTGGGATTACTACCTTTTCGCTGTGCAGGATTGGGTACTGTTCTGGTTCTCCATTATAGTGGAGTGTCGTAAAGATGATACGTGGCTGATAGGTGCTCTTCTTCAATGTTCCTGGATTGAAGGTAAGTGCACCCATTGGAGTTCCTACTGTGATGTTGTTGGTTGCAGGGTCATGATAAGGGCGTGCCTCGGTAAACGACATGTTGTAGTCGAAGTCGTTGGGACCGAATGCAGCTATCTGCCCGGTTTTTGCATCAAACTTATCAATACTGGATTCTCTTATTACCCAAATATAGCCTTGGTTATCTTCTATCATACTTTGAACCAGTCCCTCGTTGAGGGAATAATTCTTCATATAAGATACCTTGAGGTTGTCTTGCAGCAGATTAGTGCTTTTTATCTGTTCGAAAGCACCACCAAGCTCACAGATGAATATCTTTCCGCTAGAGTGCTCTAACATGAAGTTTACGTCATTGGCCTCAAGGCTGGTTGAATCGTTTTCTATAAAAGTCGTCTTATAGTATTTTATCTTTCTTGGGTCCTTGAAGTTGTCGCTGAAGGTAACAAGACCATCTGTAGTTCCTACTAATATGACACCATCATTGGTACAGGTGATACGGCGTGTCTTATGGAAGAGATGCTTATCCCAAGCGAGACCGTTCTTGAAGCTTGTAAAGTGGATGCTGTTGTCTTCCTGAATGTTTGCAAGAGCGATTCCACCACCGTATGTCGCTATCCAAATGCGGCCCTGACGGTCTGACTTCACATCGTAGATATTATTGCTTGGAAGTGAAGCCGGATTGTTCGGATCGCTGAGGAAATGGTAATATTTGCCTCCTGTGAGCAGGTAGAGTCCATCGCCATGAGTACCAATCCAAAGACGGTTGTTGTTATCTGTGAACAGGCAATAGATACCCGCAGGCGAGAAGGGAACCTGCTCGCTTGTAATGTTGCCGCTTGGGGTAAAATATCCTAATTTGTTATGATGTACATCGGCCACCATGATGCAGCCGTTCTTGTGACCATATAGCTGGTTACCGTTGGCTAAGGCTGTAATGGCACGAACCTCCGACTCTCCTTTGTTTAGTTTGTTGAGGGTATATTGGTGGTTCTTGAAGCCAATCAATGTGAGGTCATGAATTCCTGTTATCCAAAGTACTGCCTGGTCTGTGAGACAGAATTTCTCAATCATAGGGATTCGGTAATTGCCTGAAGAGTTACTGCGCAGCAGGTATGGCACAAGTTGTCCTGTCTTGCGGTCGTAATAACTGAAGGTACCTTGGTTAGGTACCACCCATACAGTATGATTCTCATCCTGAGTGATGAAGAGTTTCGAGCTGGATGTGCGGTCTACAGGATCCGGTTGGTCTGCGAAAAGCCATCGCTTCTCGGATGTTTTAGGATTAACAATAGTTACACCCATGCCGTTAGTGAACGTCCAAACCATTCCATAATCATCTACATATAGTTTCTTCACTTCTGCTAGAGGCTGTGAAGGACTTTGTATATTGATGATTTCTGATTTGAAAGTTCTCGGATTATAGATGACTACGCCAAGATTGGTGGCAAGAAGAAGCTGATAACCCGTATTCTTTAATTCGTTGATGTGGGTTATACCTTCAGGAAGGGGAACATTGGTAGCTCGATTTTTTTCATCTACAACGATAACCTTTCCGTTCTCTGTAGCCAGGAAGACATATTCTCCTACTTCTCTAATCCACTTATAAGGTACGTTAGTACTGAATTTCTTGCCATAGATGGTTGTACCCTTATCTGTAAGGATCCACTCTCTGTGTTTCTTGTCGCCATAGATAAAATAAACTTTACCGCTTTTCAATCCTTTTTGACCTACATGTATCAATTCAAAATCGAGTACATCTGTATCATTGGTGCGTAGCAGATAATCGGCATTGGCGGATGTGACCCAGGTGTTCCCTCCATTAATATCATAGATATTGTCTGCCCTGAAATCAACCTTGAATTTCTCATTAATCTGATTGCTGGTTTTTAAAAACTGGCAGAGATGGGTGTCATAGAGATAAAGTTTGTGGTCTTGGGTTATACACCATACGTTGTTTGCTGCAGTTGGCTGTATGTTCAATATGCGGTTGGTTGACAGAACGCTTACACCGTCTGGTTCATCGCGGAAAGTATGGAAGCTATATCCGTCATAATAAGACAAGCCGTTCCATGTGGCAAACCACATCAGCTTGTCTTTTCCTTGTTTTATGTCAGAAATAGTATTTGCTGCAAGTCCGTCAGCTATGGAAAACTTGCGGATGTCACAATAGGGGGTAGCTATGGCTGTGATAGCCGAAAGCAGTCCCAGGAGTGTTATATATAGATGTTTTTTTATCATAATTATTTGTCTTGTTGGCATGTATTTTTATTAATTAATTCGACACAAAGATAACAAAAATAATTGTAAATTGGAAGAAAAATGGTGGATTTTTTGTTGAGATAGGGAAATTTTCCTTTATCATAGGGAAATTCCCCTAAAAACTTCCCTTTTTCCTTTTGAATGGTGTAAAAAATGCTTTATCTTTGCACCAAGTTCTACAGAAGGTGTCTTTTTGATAGATTGATACTTAGTAGCAAAATAGTTTGTTGAATTTTTTAAAAGAAGAAAGGATATAAGACGATGAAAAAGATGAAGAAACTTTTGATGTTGATGGCAGTAGCTGTCACTTCATTCACTTTTACTGCTTGTGACGATGATCCATGGGATGATTCTTGGCATGATGATTATTACTGGTATGATGACTATAATCATGGTGGCTGGGGATGGGACCAGGGGGACTGGAACCAAGGTTCGCTGGGTTCGCAAACCCAATGGTTGCTTGATGAAGCTCAGACTTTGGTAGGTGATTGGTATGGAAATGTCCAGCTTTCGGAGTTGGCATCCGATGGTAATTCTCGAAATAACTACCAGTTTGAAGCTAATATGATATTCTATCAGGACAAGAATAACCGCAACTCGCTTAGTGGAAGCGGCATAGAGATAGATTATGCTACAGACGGAAGTAATGACCAACAGACCTTGAAGTTCTCTTGGTATATTGATAATAATGGAGATATTTACATCAAGTATGCTTCTGGTGCTACTTATGTCATGGATGCCAACGCCAGCCAATACGGTTTCCATTTGGGAGCAGAGCAAGGTAAGAGATATGATACATTCTTTGGTTATATGATAGGTACCGGTATGGCGAAGGGCGATATCATATATATTGATTTGGAACGTAACTCTTCGAATGGTGCTAGGGTTTCCAGAAGCAGTACTTCTACAGGTTCTTCATTTGGTAAGGGAACCGGTCGTACTCCAATTAAGGGAACTGTCAAGGGGTTGCCGAAGAGATAGAAAATGAAGCTTGTTTTTAGTGCTATATATACAACTTTCTCTTGAAAGTTCATTCGTTATTAAAAAGAAACCGCTCCCTCAGTATTCTCGCTGAAGGAGCGGTTTTATTAGTTTATGGATGTAAGGAAAAGCCCCATCTGGTATCTTTTCCTTTAATACTTCTTTACTTCTTAATCATCTTCTTGCCGTTCTTGATTACAATACCCTTGTAAGCTGCGTTAACCTTCTGACCTGCAAGGTTATAAGCTGGAGCATTGTCTACTTCAGATGTTGTGATGTTAGAGATGCCGGTAGATGTTGGCACAACAGCTTGAGTAGGGATAATCTCTGGAGTGCCCTTGAAGATTGCGCCATAGAGACCTACTACGTTATATTTCTCACCTTCAGTGAGTTCTGCTACACCACCAACCTTGTTGAACTTGTCGTAAATCATAATCTTCTGTTCGCCGTCATTAGCGTAGTAGTTGAACTTGCCAGCCTGATACTCTTCCTTGCTGAAAGTGAAGCCTTTGATTGTTACAAGGTCGTTCAAATACTTGTTAGCGATGATGTCTGCTACTGTAGCCTCGATAGGGTGTGCTGCTTCAGTGCTTTCTGTAACGGTGATAGACTCATCGTTTGTACCAGCGTTAGCAACTAGATAAGGAACGCCATAGTTGAAGGTGAGATCTACCTTTACCTTACCAGTCAAGATGCTGTTCACTGGCATGTTGAAGCCGAGTGTACGGAGCTCGATGGCTGCATCGCCTTCACGAACGTAAGTATTGATGGTTCCGTTGTACTCGTTTACATAAGTAACCTTAGCGTTGGTAAGAGTAAGGTTGAGGTTGGCTGCTTTTTCTTTATAGTTAGCCAAGAGATCCTTTACGCTTGCTACGTCTGTGTAGGTTATCTCTACTGGTGGCTGAGGAGTGCCGCCCTCGCCGATGGTAACGGTCATGGACTTGATCTGAGTGTTACCAGCGATGCTGTAAACCACCTTGTTGGCAGAACCGGTCCAGTTGCCCGTATTATCAATGGTACCATTATCTACTTTATAATTGGCGTTCCATTTCTTCTGGGCAATATCAATCTTGGTAATCTGTTTACCTTCAGGAGCCTGGATGGTGAAAGTTCCTGAGTACATTCTCAAACGTGGAGAACTGGTCCAGATTCTGTTGGCGTTGGAATTTCCTTCTTCCTTTGCAGAAACTGTAACTGCGATGCCATCTACTGTGCAAGTGGTAGCCTCGTTGAAATCTCCGTCGTTAGATCCCGTAGATGATGAAACACCTGGAAGATTTGGGAACAATGTCTTGTAGTCTTTGTCGAAATCAAATGTGGTTTGTGCGAATCCCACGCTCGCTACAAGAGCGAAAACCAATGTTAATGAATAGCGTAAATACTTGTTCATAAGCTAATTAATTTAAGTTGTTAATAATAAGTTTTTTCATGTTACCATGATTATGTTGCAAAGATACAAAAAATAATTAGATGTCTTGTTAAGATAGTGTTAAATTGTTGAGCTTGTGGCTATTTTAGTAGATTTTAACGAGAAAAAGATGGAAAAATCAGGCGGCGGTGGATAGAAAGCTACTTTCAAAAACACTCTTCACTCTTCACAAATACACTGTAAACGGCTATTTTACAGTAGTTTAGGTGTGTGAAGAGTGGTAGCCTGCTCTTCACCACTCTTCACCACTTTTCACCCCTCATCTACAGTATCTTATGCTGGTGGAAATTTTGAGTACGTGTGAAGAGTTGTGAAGAGTTGTGAAGAGTGGACTACCACTCTTCACCTCTCGCAACCCCTGTGTTTATCGGGGTTTCAGGCTAATCTGTGAAGAGTGAAGAGTAAAAACGAAAGTAAGGTTTTTCACGAGCTAAACCACGCTTCCTGCAGCCGGAAAGCATATTCCGAATGGCGATGGTAGACCTCCCGAAATTTTTCTCCCGACGCATCACTTTGCGCCCGGCAATGGCAAAAAGTTGCCCCAGTAGAGGGCAATATTGTGCCATAGTCAGGCAAAAAGTGGAATGAGCCTCTTTTCTTGCCCTTACTTAAATCCCCAGATATTCTTTATAGCTTGTACGTCCATTTCTTCAACCTGCTTCTCTATGTCATCAGGCAAATTGCAGAAGAAATCGATGCCTGTTCGCTCCTCCAGGGTCTTGATGTTGACTACATAATTGCCTAACTTGTCGTTCTTGGAATCGAAACTCTTGTTTTCATGTTTAAACCAATAACCGAAAGCGCTATAGCCGTAACTCTGAGTTTTTGTATTGAATTCTTTTTTCAGTACTGCAACGAAGAAATATTTTGGCACTGGGATGTAGCCTGGTAACTTTACATCGCTGGATGCACCTTGTTTTTTCCATCCGATGAGGTTACTTTCACTACCTACAGCATCAATAGTGCCACCCTTTACGATAAAAAGAGTATCGCTGTCAATCTTTGGAGCCAACTTGCGGAGCTCTTCCTCCATCTTATACCAGGTACCCTTCTGATTGAAGTTGCTATACTGTGGCTGCATGTTGGTCATGAAGAAAGTCTGCTTCTGTTGGGCAAGGTTCAGCTTGCGGTCGGCAGAAGGGCAGATATGTCCATGGTCGAATCCCTGCTTGGTTGGGGTAGGGTCTTCGGTGAAATCGGTGATGCCCCACTGCTCCTGCAGGTCGGTATCCCATGGATACTGACGCTCACCCTGAGCAGGTTTCCATCTATCTACGTTAGATGCCGTGTTTGAGGTGTTGAAAGTATAGCAGCTCCAACGCTGGCTTTTCATGTCGTCATCCCATTCGGTAGAGAAGTTCACCATGCCCGTGGTATTATCCATGTGCACGATGGCGTAGCTAGTTCCGTTGCTCTTGAGCTTTGGGAACTCCAGGCCGTTGATGGCGTTCTTTACCACGGTTGGCATCTTATCTGTTGCCACATTCTTGTTGGTGTTATTCTTATCGGTAGATTCTCCGGTGCTGCCGCCAGTATTTCCACCACCATTGTTTCCTCCGCCGTTATTTTCTTTGTCAGGAAAGTTAAACTGAAGAGTATCATCAGTACCGCAGGCTGAGAAGGTCATCACCGCGATGAGTGAGAGGATAAGTAACTTAGTATGTTTCATTTCTCGTAATTGTTTTAAGTTATAGATTACTTTCAGAATAATAGTAGGAGATTACTTTCTAGTCAATAAGAAGTTAAAAAGTGATTTCCTGTATGTATAAGAAGAGAAAAAGTGCATTCCTACGTATATGCAACTACGTTGGAACGCACTTTGTATCTTTCGATAATAATATATCCTTATGAAAAAGGTATATATATTACTTCTTCAACTTACCGTAACGGTTCATGAAGCGGTCTACGCGACCAGCTGTATCAACGAGCTTGCTCTTACCTGTATAGAATGGGTGAGAAGTGCTAGAGATTTCAATCTTTACAACTGGATAAGTTTCGCCCTCGAATTCTACTGTGTCGTTTGTCTTGCATGTAGACTGTGAGAGGAACATATCGCCATTAGACATATCCTTAAATACTACAGGACGATAGTTCTCTGGATGAATACCTTTTTTCATTTTTTCTTTTTTATTTTTATTTGGTTTTTAAAAATAGACGTCATGGGGATGCTTTCGCATCATTTCGTGTCCCTCATCGGGGCATGCCCATTATAGCCTGTTGACAATTTCAGGGTGCAAAGTTACACTTTTTTCTTGAATCCACCAAATTTTTCTTGATGTTTTTAAGAATTATTTGATAATGACGGTGTTACCTAAGGTTACGGTGTAGTCATCAATGAGGATGTCGCCACCTGGATTCTTAGAGTTCATGATGATAAAGCAATAAGTGCCATCTTCTGCAACTTCAAGAGTTTGTTCTACAAGAGTCCAATTGGCCGTGTTGAGATCATTTACGTATTGCCCATACACGTATTGCCCAGCCTTACCGTCAACGATTGGGACAACACCAGGACAAGCAGTTCCGCCTTTATCCGTTGCTGCTTTAGCATAGAATTTAATTGTATATTTGCCAGCCTTGAGAGTCATCTCCTTATAACCTAAGCGCTTGTTAGCAGAAGCTCCTGTTATTTTTACCGAATATTTGCCACTGTGTGCTTCTGTACTTTGTGAGAGTGAGGCATTTCCTGCTGTAGAAGCAGTTTTCCAGTTTGTAGGTTTACCATCTGTCCAGTTCTCGAAGTCGCCATTCTCCCCTGTTGCTACTTCGCCTGGGTTTGGATCTGGATCTGGGTCAGGAGTTACAGTGCCGCCGCCCTCACCGCTGGTCTTGCCATTCACGGAGATGAGCTTACCGCCCTGGTTGGTCTCAGGGGTGTTGCCCATGTAGTTGATGAGCTTAGCGCAAACCACAATCTCATCGCCTTCCTTCAGCGTCATATCGCCCTCTTTCCACTTTTCGCCACCGAAGTAGTAGATGCGGAAGATATAGAACTGGGTGCTGTTGGCATCATCGGCAATATAGAATGAGCCGTTGCCGAAGTCTGCAGAGAACTGATTCTTGATGCTCTGAACCTTACCCTTGATGTAGAATTCCTTGTCTGAAACGACGCCAGCTTCCAAAGCTGCTGTATATTTCTGAGCAGCAACGCTATTGAATGGATTGGCTGCGGTACCATCACCCTTAGCCACGCCGTTAATATCGCCACTGCTTTCTCCGCCTGCTGTCTTGCCATTCAAAGATACGAGATAAGTCTTGTTGGCTACAGTCTCCGGTGTATTGCCCATATAGTTCATCACTTTGGCGCATACAACAACCTCGTCGCCTTCTTTAAGCTCAGGATCGTTGGTTGTCCACTTCCTGTTGCCCAGATAGAGTGAGCGGAAAATGTAGAACATTTCGCTGGTCTCATCATCGGCAATGTAGAAAGAGCCGTTACCGAAGCTGGTAGAGAACTGCTCCTTTATGCTCACTACCTTACCCTTGATATAGACCTCCTTGTCAGACTCTACGCCTGCCTCCAGGGTCTTGCAGTAATTGGCTACAGCCACACTGTTGTATGGGTCAGCTGCGGTACCGGTACCCTTAGCCACACCTTCTGTGGTGCCGCCAGTCTCCGGTTTGGTTGGCATGGTGTAAGGTTCTGGTACATCCTCACAACTGCTGAATGTGAAGGCAGCCATCGCCGCCATCAAAACTGAAAATATATACTTTTTCATATTGTTGTCTTTTTTATTGATGTTACTATATATAATTAAGGTGTAATTTACTTGATGCTGATGAGCTGGTTGCCCGAGTTGATCTCTGCTACGCCGTTGTAGAGTGTCAGGGCTCCCAAAATAACTACCTTTTTGCCTACAGTGAGAGTACCCTTGGTTTCCTCGGTCCACTTCTCACCACCGATATTGTAGCCACGGAACACCTTTAGTGTCTTGCCTTCTGCTACCTTGCCATCCACAGAGATGGAGTAGGTGGCGTTGCCGTAGGTGCCAGTGTCGATGTCGTTTACCTCGCAGATGATACCAGTGGTATAAACTTTATCTGTTGTAAAGGTACCGGCATTGATGATTTCAAGAGCCTTGGTTACCGTATAAGGATCTTCCAACGTTCCGCTCTTGTCGAGTACAACAGGGGTAAGATCATCTGTGTTGCGGATGATGATCTGCCATACATTATTATATCTGGTGAAGATACCGGTGATGTCGAAAGCACCATCAGGCAGGATGGCATTGGCGAATCTGGCATAACCGGATGTTCTTACTACTACTGTGTTTGAACTGATCCACTGACCTGACTCTGCATCCTTCAGGTTTTGGTTGGTTGTTTCGTCATTAGCTGCCCAAACAGTCTTTCCGTTTGCACTGCTGAACTTCACGCCTTTGATGGTCATCAGCTTGCCTGCATTCTCTTCAAGGTAAGTAGCATCAGTAGCCTTGGTGAGATCAAAAATCTCGGCCTTCACATTGCTGGCATCAGCTTCATCAAGAAGCTTGAAATGCTTCTGCCAGGTAGGGCGATCCATCTTACCTACGGATGTAGCCCCCGTCTTCAGGTTGGTATAGATACCGCCAATTTTTGCCTGCTTGCCGTAACTTCCAATGTAAAGACCGTTGAGGTCGATGAGAATCTCCTGTCCTACAGGAAGATAACCATGCAGTCCGCCTGCGTTGATATCAACGAGGATAGCCCCCGTTTCGTCTTGAAGAGCAACTTCTTGATAGAGGTTGCCGCTGATGTCATTGCCTGTGATGTAACCTTTGATCATCATCGGCTTATCAATGAGCTTGTAGCCACCACCATTGATGGTAGTCTTATAATCGCTCTTGAGCTGTGCAATGGAAACTACGTTTTTCTCCCTAAGCAGGTTGTTACCGTATGGCGCAGCAGGGATAGTCTCAACCATATCAGGGTCAGCGTAGCTGTCACCCATACATGATGCCAGCATCAATCCCGTCATTGCCATTAGGGCCATTGCTATGAATTTTATCTTTTTCATTGTCGTGTCGTTTTAGAATCTATTTTATGTCATTCTAGAATCGATGATACATCATTTTAGAATCGGTAGCCAATCTGGAACATGCCGTTGGTTCCGGGTGCGTAATACTTCTTTGGATTCTTTGAGAACTGATAAACGCGAACGTTGTTCACCTCGCCGCCTGTGGTGAGGGTGTAGCCCGAACGTGAGTTCTGCTCATATCCGCTCGCTACCAGCTTCTGGTTGTTGAAGAGGTTGGTAATCATGAGGTTGAAGTTGAGCGAGCCCTTCTTCAATCGGATGCTCTTGCCGATGCTCATATCTACCATCCAACCGCCATGCCCCTTAGCCTGTGCTACAGCTTCTGGCAACCAGCTGTTTCCATCTTCTGTAACTACTGCCGGGAATATCTCTGGATACTTCTGGTGAGCCGACTGACGGTTCTTCAGTACTTTCTCGTAGCGGTAGCTAGGAGAATAAGAGAGGTAGATGCGGTCATAGTAGTTGGCATTCACATCGATGAACCATCCGTTCAGATGTGTGCTCAGACCGATGCTTCCCACTGTGAGTGGAGTTCCGCTCTCTCGCATGTCAAGAACGTAAGCCTTGTCGGTATAAACCTCAGCACTCTTAGAGAGCATATAGTTGGCTGTTACATTGTTGATGTTCTTTGCCTCGCTGATAGCTCCCAAGGTCTTGAGGTCGAGCCATGAAGTGAGTTTGAACTTCAAGCCAGCTTCCAAGCCATAGTATTCCTTCTTCAGACCGGTCATACTTACGTATGTAAATGAGTTCTCATCATCGTTGTAGAAGTTCTGCCACTCTGTAACATGTTCCAGACGGCTATAGTAACCGCTTAAGTTGGCATGCAGCCATGCATTGCGATACTGGTAGCTGAATTCTGAGCTGAAGATGCGTTCGTTCTTGAGATTGGTTACGAAATCATTGTTGATTTCTGGTGCAATAAATGCAGTATTAGCCATAGGGGCACGCCATTCGTAGCCAGCGCCAATGCTGAAAGCATGACCTCTGCCTAAGTCTACATTCAGGCTTCCCTTCATACCTCCATCCAGGAAGTTGGCTGTCTCGCTGTTGCCGTAACTGTTGTTGGCTGCCATACCATTGCGCATATATCCATGACGCTTCATGCCTGTATAACCGATACGGCCACTCAACATTGCCTTCATGCGGTAGAATTCGCTGGTATAGGTGCTCCAGAGGTTCGCCTTGTTTACATCGATACGATAGTCGTAACCGAATTTGTCACCCTCATAGACAAGTTTACCAGTGTTGTTTGGACCAGCTGTGTTAAGGTCATACTGTACACGTGGGTCTGTGATAGGATAATCACCGATAGCATAAGAGTTTACGTTGTGGAATATGGTTCCGCCGAGCATATCCTCCATGGTCTGATAATGGCGATTGCTGTTAGTGCCAAGCATGAGACCTGTAGCCAGGCTAGACTTCTTGGTCAACTTGGTGTTCAGGGTTGATGACAAACTTACATTGAGGTTGTCATTATGCTTTGCCTGCAGATAGTACATGGTTTCCTGACCATTCTTAGCAGCCTGCTGGTTAGAATAGTAGAGACGGTCCCAATCAATCTGTCTGTTCGCCTTGCTTGCTGTCCAGTAGTTTACAGCGTTGTTCCAGCTGTCCCAGTTATAAGCATTGTTACCGTTCTTGAAGTCGCCCCATACGTAGAAGTTAGCCGATGGCATGTTCTTCCAATAGTCTGGCTGAGGGTTCTCGGCGTTGTTGTAGTTGAGTTTGGTGCTCTTGTACATCGAGTATTTGCCAAACAGTGAGGTAGTGAGCTTCATCTTGTCATTGATGTCCCAATCCCATGTAGCGATAGCAGAAGGTGCAAAGTCGTTCACTACGCGTGAGTTTCTCTTGTGCCCGTTCTGATAACCCCAGTATGGGTTGTAATAGTAGTCGTTGGCAAGCCAGTAAGCCTCATCTGTAGATGCTCCCTGAGTACTTCTTTCGGTAGGGTTACCCCAGGTAGAGAAGCTCAGTGAGTGACCGTTCATCCATTTCTTCTGTACTCCGAAGAAATAGGAGAGAGCATTGTAGAAGGTTCCCTCTACATATCCACGGTTTGCCCAGCGATAGGTCAATCCGGCAGTGATAGCCCAACCTTTCTCATTGAAACCGCTGGCATAGGTGTATAATCCACGAAGTGTGTAGTTGCGGTTGGCAGCAGCCACGCTGGCATACTGACCTTCCTGCATGCTTCCTGCACGGAAATCGTAGTTGTTTGAACCCGCCATACCTGTCATTGAGTAATTGTTGGCTTCAAAAGGTAAAGAAAAGTCTACATTTCTGGAGAAACGGTTCAAACCACCGATGTTGGAAAATCTGAACTGTCCCGTCTCCATATCGTTCATGGCTGTTCCATTAATATAGACATCATTGTACTTCTGGTTGAAGGCACGATAGCGGAAACGGACGGGCGAGAACAGGTAACCTGTCTTGCTGGCGTAAACGTTGCTGGTTGAATTGAGGATGGTGACATTTGAAGACATGTCATCGTCCTCACCCAACTGTGCCTCTGAGAAGGTAAAAGCATTCTCGTCAAGACCCTGTGCTATGTTTTGCTCTGTTTTTTCATTTTGAGCCATAGTAAGCGTACAGGAAAAGAGTGCTAACGTTGCTAAGTTTACTTTCTTTTGCATAGTTTATCGTTATTAAGAATTAATAATTACTTATAGACGGTACCTTTATAAGGTTCTTGCCTAAAGATAATTATAAATTTGTTTTTAATGCTGCAAAGTAACAAATATTTTTTTGAAAAAGAAAGTCTTTTTAGTTAAAAATGAATGAATTCTGAAAAAATATTCATTTTTATGGGGAAATCTGCGGTTTTTGTACTATCTTTGCCCAACAAAATCGCACAGTTATGTGCTGTGTGCATACTAAAAAGTATATAACTTTAATATTAAATAGGTGGTATGAGAAAACAAATGCTTTTTTTGGCAGCCTTACTTTTTATAAGTTTGGGTGCTATTGCCCAGAAGAAATCAAAGGCTTCTAGTGGTAAACAGTTTCAGGTATATGCTGTTGGATTCTACAATCAGGAGAATCTCTTTGATACCTGTCATGATGCGGGTAAGAATGATTATGAATATTTGCCTGCCAAGGGATGGAATGGTATGAAGTATACCAACAAATTGAAAAATATGTCCAGAGCCCTTGCTGATATGGGTACTGATGTGCTTCCTAACGTGGGATGTGCATTTATTGGTCTTGCCGAGGTGGAGAATGCCAACGTCTTGAAAGATCTTACAGCTCAGCCTCCTTTGAAGGCTCGCAATATGCAATTCTGTCATGTTGAGGGTCCTGATAAGCGTGGTATTGACTGTGCTTTACTTTATAATCCAGCACTTTTCACTGTCAAGAATGTAAAGTTGGTTCCTTACGTCCAGGAATTGGAAAAGGATTCGGCTTTCATGACTCGCGGATTCCTTACCGTACGTGGAGGTGATGATGTGGCTGTCATTGTATGTCACTGGCCTAGCCGTTTCTCTGGACCGTTCTATCGCGAGAGTGGTGCTCGTCAAACGAAAGTTGTGAAAGATTCTCTGCTCCGCCTAAATCCTGGGATGAAGGTCTTTGTGATGGGTGATATGAATGATGATCCTACCAATGAGAGTATGCACAAGGTATTGAAAGCAAAGGCAGAAATCTCTGAGGTTGGTCCTGATGATATGTATAATCCATGGTATAATATCCTGGCTAAGGAGGGTAAGGGTACTTTGTTCTATAATGGCTCCTGGAACCTTTTCGATCAGATTGTGCTCTCGCCTAGTCTTTTGAATAAGGATTCTAAGAACAAGGATTACAGCAGCTTGAAGTATTGGAAGCACCACGTATTCCGCAGAGATTATCTGATTCAGCAGGAAGGACAGTACAAGGGAGCTCCTTTGCGTACCAAAGCGGGTGGCAGATGGCTCAACGGTTACAGTGATCACTTGCCTGTAGTTTTATATTTGGTGAAGGAGAAAAAATAAAATGGTTGAAGAACATCCTTTTGAACCATGGTTACCGGGCAATGCCAAGTTGCTGATGCTCGGTACCTTTCCACCCGCAGAGAAGCGATGGTGCATGCCCTGGTATTATCCTAACTTCCAGAACGACATGTGGAGAATATTCGGACTGATTTACTTCGGAGATAAATTCCATTTCGTAGATGTGGAACATAAGACTTATAGGCTGGATGCCATCAAGGATTTTCTGAAAGAAAAAGGAGTTGCTATCTATGATACCGCCCAACAGGTGGTTCGAACCAAGAATACGGCTTCAGATAAAGACTTGCAAATAGTGCAGCCTTCTGATCTGGATGGTATGCTTGCCAGATTACCCGAATGTAAGGCGGTTCTTACGGCAGGACAGCTTGCCACCAAGGTCTTTTCTGACCATTTTGGCATTCGTTCGCTTCCCAAGATGGGAGAATTTGTAGAGTTTACTGTCGGAACTCGTCAGCTTAGGCTTTACCGCATGCCGTCCAGTTCCAGGGCTTATCCGATGGCGGTGGAGAAAAAGGCTGAGTATTATCGCAAAATGTTTGAAGAAATCTTATAGAAAATGGAAAAGATAGATAAGGTAACGGTGATAGGTATTGCTGGAGGTACTGGTTCTGGCAAGACAACAGTAGTAAAGAAACTCGTAGAAGTGCTGCCGCCGCATTATGTAGCAGTGGTGCCGCTCGACTCTTATTATAATGACACCTCGCATATGACGGAAGAGGAACGCCATCAAATTAATTTCGACCATCCGTCGGCTTTCGACTGGAAACTCTTGCATCAGCAGCTGGCTGATTTGCGTGCAGGCAAGGCAATAGAGCAGCCTACTTACAGTTATCTCAAATGCAATCGTGAACCGGAGACGATTCTTGTAGAGCCAAAGCCGGTAGTGATTATTGAGGGTATCATGACCTTGGTGGATAAGAAATTGCGCAGCTTGATGGACCTGAAGGTATTTGTAGATACCGATGCTGATGAACGCTTGATTCGTAATATTCAGCGTGATACGATAGACAGAGGTAGAACGGTATCAATGGTCGTAGACCGTTATCTCAAGGTTCTTAAGCCTATGCACGAGCAGTTTATCGAGCCAACCAAGCGTTATGCAGATATCATCATTCCGCAGGGAGGTGAGAATGAAAAGGGTATTAGTATCCTTTGTCGCTATGTAGAGGGACTCGTAGAAAAATAATAAAAATAGCCTCGCAAGTTTGAAGATACTTGTGAGGCTATTTTGTTTTCTATTCAATAAAAGTAACTTCTTCGTTTTGGGTACTGGTAGAATCTGAGTCTACTACGATGTTGTTCTTTTGGTTGTTCTTTCTCTGCCAGTTACGTCGGTTGTTGGAAATCTTGAAGGCATTGGCGCATTCTACTACACCGTATACCAACATGGCCCAACCGATGATGAGCAATGGGGCTGAGGCTAAGGCAGAAGGCTTGATGACTGCCAGTATACCCAAGAGCAGAAGGGCTGAAGGCATAAGCCAGTAGATGATGCCCACACGCCCCATCTTGGCAGCTGTTACCAGATTTGCCATTTGAGTGATGGCACCCAAGATCAGGATTGCCGAAAGGATAAACATCAGCCATGCGATGAATACATTTGGCATCAATGCCAGAATCATGCCGAGAATCAGACTGCCCAAACCAACGATAGGGAAGTTGGGCTTGATTCCGATAATCTGTTTGCCGTTGGCGTCAGAAAGCATCTGGCCTTGCATCTTCTCTGCAGTTCTCTTAGCGCTGAAGTAGGAGATGAGGGAGATGGCTCCTGAAAGGAAAAACAACACACCGATAGCGATGGTAATCCATGTGACTGTCTGTTCGCGGTATTGGATGAGTAAAACACCAATGATGATGGCGCAGACGGCACGAAACAAAGAACTATGTACTACTTTCATACTTATCTTTTTTAAAACGATTTTGCAATGTTATATTAATCTTTATGCAAAAATACGAAAGAAAATTGAGAAAGCATGATTTTTATGATTTATTTAACGCAAATTATTCCTTATTTTCGCCAATTATGAGTAATTTTGTAAGCAAAAACTATAAGCTATGACAAAGTTATATCTTGTGCGCCATGGTGAGACCGTGGATAATGCTGCTCAGATCATGCAGGGGCAGACACCGGGCAAGCTGAATGCGAAAGGTATTGAGCAAGCTGGGGAGGTTGCCAGGAAGATGGTAAACGAACCTATTGATGCCTTCGTTTCCAGTGATCTGTATCGCAGTATTCAGACTTGTAAGATTATTGCCCGTCCTCATATAGAAGCTCTCTCTCTGACTGGTAATCTGACAGATGAGGAGCTTGATGCTCATATCGTTACCACTCCATTGCTGAGAGAGCGGGATTGGGGTGACTTTACGGGTAAGTTCATTCCTTCCTTGCCTAAGGATCCAAAGGATTGGCCTGATAATATAGAAACTTTGGAAAGGATGAAGTCCAGAGCTCAGAATTTTCTTACCTGGCTCAAGGTTGCTTATCCCGATAAGACTATTCTGGCAGTGGGACATGGCATCATCAATAAGGCGATTCAGAGTGTCTATTTCAAACGCCCGATGAATCAGATAGAGAAAATGGCAAATGCAGAAGTGAGGGTTCTGATACTTTAAGTGAAGAATGAAGAACGAAGAGTGAAGAAACAACGTTCGGCGGCCGAAGGGAAAGCCAATTCATATGCTTTACTAATCATAAAGCTCAAAGTTCAAAGCTCAAAGTTCAAAGCTCAAAGTTCAAAGTAACAAGTTAAAAAATCAAAGTTCAAAGCAAATGAATAAAATAGCTCTTATCACAGGTGCAACAAGCGGAATAGGCGAAGGTTGCGCTCGCCGCTTTGCAAGAGGTGGTTACAATCTTATTATCACTGGTAGAAATACTGGCAAGTTGGAAATCCTGAAAAAGGAATTAGAGGCAGAAGGCACTGAAGTCTTGGCTTTAGCTTTCGATGTCCGTAATCGTGAGGCAGCAAAGAAGGCTGTAGATTATATTCCTGATGCATGGCGCAATATTGATGTGCTGATCAATAATGCCGGATTGGCTCGTGGTCTGGAACCGGAGTATGAAGGTGATTTTGAGGATTGGGATCAGATGATTGATACCAATATCAAGGGACTTCTTACCATGACTCGCCTGATTGTGCCTGGCATGATTAAACGTAATCATGGTCATATTATCAATATTGGTAGTGTGGCAGGAGATGCTGCTTACGCCGGAGGCAATGTTTATTGTGCCACCAAGGCTGCCGTTAAAGCTATCTCTGATGGGTTGCGTATTGATGTGGCACATACCAAGGTGCGTGTAACCAATGTGAAACCTGGATTGGTAGAAACCAATTTCTCTAATGTCCGTTTCCATGGTGATAATGCGCGAGCTGACCAGGTTTATCGTGGTATCACTCCTTTGAATGGTGATGATGTGGCTGACGTGGCTTACTATGCAGCTTCTGCTCCTGAACATGTGCAGATAGCAGAGGTGCTGGTTCTTGCTACGCATCAGGCAAACGGAACGGTTATCCATCGCGATTAGTCGCATATTATAGGAGTTAAAGGAGTTAAGACGTATGTCTTGCTGCTTAAAATCTACGCCAAAAAGACTGTTGTCTAAACTCCTTTAACTTCTTATTATATAATATGGCAGAGACGGTTGATGTCGCTCTCAAAAGTCTCGCGATTCTTTGCCTTTGCTCTCATGCCCGATTTATAGTTGTAGATGGTCTGGGTGGAATAATGCAGCAGGGTGGCTATCTCCTGACTGTCGGTTATGCCTAGTCGCATCAATGTATAGATACGGATTTCCGTGGTCAGGGTGTGGGTAGTAGGAAGTTCCAGCTGGCATTCTGGCAGCAGGAGCTTGTTCAACTCCGTCACGAAACCGGGATACAGTTCCATGAACGCCTTGTCGAAGCGGTTGTAGAACATCTGTGACTCCTCCTCTTCCATCTTGTGGGTGTTGAGGGTTTTCAGTAGGTCGGCAGTCTGGTTAGCCTTGATCTTTCGGTTCACCAGTTTGCGGTAATCTGACAATTTTCTGATATATGCCGCACTGATGTCCATGAAGAGTCGCATGTAGGTCTCTCGCTTGATGTTTGTTTCTATCAGCTGCTGGTTCAGCTGGGTGAGCTGTGCGTTCATTTCTTTCTGTTTCTCGTTCTGCTCTTCTATTTCCTGCTTGTTTTTCTTCAGCTTGTTCTTCTGTCGGTTGTTGACGAAGGAGAGAATGAGGATGATGATGAGTGCTACGCTAACACCGATGAAGCCGAAGAGGAAACGGGTACGTGATTTCTCGGCAGCCTGCTGGTTGGCAGAAGCGATGACAGGGAGGATATTGGAAATTTCCATCATGCGCAGTCGGTTGTTGAAGAACTGGGCGTCTTCCATCGTGTGCTGGATGTATTTGGCTGCTCTCTTACTGTTGCTTGCATCCTTTTTAAAAAGAAAGTAGGCAAGTTTCTGCAGGGCTACCGTTTCCTTGAGCTGGCATAGGCCATCACTCACAGATGCTTCCACGAGATATTTCTCGTAGAGATCGAAGTTACCTGTAAGTTTGTAATATCTGGCGACACCGTATGCCGACATGGCATGGATGCGTGATTTGGCTGGAGACATCTTCACTGCCTTCATGAAATGGTAGAGCGACTGCTTGCTGGTAGGCTCATTCAAATAGATGTTTTCGCCTAGCAGATAATTGTAGTAGACGGTGTTTCTGCTATCTTCTTTGAAACTCTGGAGCAAGAGATTCATGTAATGCTTCCTTTGGGTGCGGAATTCTTTTGCGTAATCAGAGTTTTGGGCGTATGATTCCCAGTAATTATAGATCCAGGCGAAGGTATAGTAATAGTATAACTTCAGCTTGTAGGGCATCGTGTCGGGATGGAGTGATTCGAGCAGAGCTTCGGCTTTGTCATAGAATCCCCTTACCGAGAGTACTGACGCCCGGTTAATCTGGTTGAGAGTTATATAATAGGTATCGTTGATCTTCTGTGCCAACTCCAGTCCACGCTGCATGTAAGCGTATGCCGAGTCGTAGCGGTAGGCGCTGTAGGCACGGTATATGCTGTCAAGGAAAAGGAGTCGGGTCTTGTCATCTTCTGCATCAAAGGCTACCTGTTTCAGATGTTTGAGCTCGTTTTCCTTGATATCTTGATAATGCTTGTCGTTATCAATCATGTAGTCGATACGCTCCAGGAGCTTTTTCTCGTCGGTTTTGCTTTGAGCGAGCAGTGGCATCATAAGCATAAGAAGTATTAGTAATAGTCTCATCTTCTGTTTATGTTTTGTAAATGACATAATTGTAGTCTGAAAAGGATAAAATTAGTCTATTTGTCGTTTTTGTGTTGCAAAGATACAAATAAAAAATGGTATTATAGTATTTACTTTGATAAAAATGGTTAATTTTGTAAGTTTTTGATTTAAAACAAGTTAGAAAGGTGGAATTTTACTTTCCATTTACTTTTCTGCTACTTAGGGATACAACTGTAGATTTTTTGTAGTATCTTTGCAATCGAAAAAAGAAAAAAGTAGTTATTATACTACCACTTCAAGTCTTCTAAGGTACATATTCCTTTTGTTGATTTAGTATGTTGATTTAAATAAAAAACAGGTTTTAGTTTATCTAAGGGAAAAGAAAATTAGTGTATTAGGTTAAACCCGTCAGGCTCTTGTGAAAGATTCTGGCGGTTTTTTTGTCTTCTTCATTTTCCATTTTTAGGGTTTACACCATATTTATATATTATTAATACAAATTCCTCTGCTATTTTTTGGGAATCTCAGAAATAATCTGTACTTTTGCCACATAGTTTTATTAAAAGGTAATATTTAACGACCAATGAATATTTTAGTAACAGGCGCTAATGGCCAGTTGGGTCATGAAATGCAGATTTGCGCCAAAAGAAGCAATCACAAGTTTGTCTTCACCGATGTGGCTGAAGGCTATGAGAAATTGGATATTACTAACCTTGACGCTATCCGCGAAAAGGTGAGGGAAAATGATATCCAGGTTATTGTTAACTGTGCTGCCTATACCAACGTGGATAAGGCGGAGAGCGACTTCGATCTCGCCAACCTGCTCAACAATACGGCAGCAGGCAACTTGGCTCAGGCGATGAAGGAAGTGGAGGGAACCCTGATTCATGTGAGCACAGACTATGTGTTCCAGGGCGACAAGAACATTCCTTGCAAGGAAGACTGGGAAACCAATCCGCTCGGCGTATATGGCAAGACCAAGCTCGCCGGAGAAAAGAGCATCGAGGCTACTGGCTGCAAGCACATCATCATCCGTACGGCTTGGCTCTACTCTCAGTGGGGTAAGAATTTCGTGAAGACGATGCAGAACCTCACGGCTAGTCACGACTCCCTGAAGGTGGTATTCGACCAGGTGGGTACTCCTACCTATGCCGGCGACCTGGCTGCTGTCATCTCTCACATCATCGAGACCAACCAACTCGACAAGACTGGCATCTATCATTTCTCTAACGAGGGTGTATGCTCTTGGTTCGATTTTGCCAAGATTATCTGCGAACTCAGCGGCAATACCTGCGATATCCAGCCTTGCTACAGCGAGGAGTTCCCAAGCCCAGTGAAGCGTCCTCACTTCTCTG
>ENA-ORRQ01000937-ORRQ01000937.1-human-gut-metagenome-genome-assembly--contig:-NODE-937-length-25095-cov-8.402196_pt1 | contig 25095 bp, 21 predicted proteins | sample MGYA00242177_ERZ509138 | MGnify/ENA primary metagenome ERZ509138 (study PRJEB26280, sample SAMEA2338628) | human gut metagenome | biome: human gut; feature: human-associated habitat; material: faeces... | reverse complement strand
ACAAGACATATCCAGCTGTAGGAAAGTATACAATCACAGTCAAGTATAAGAAGAATTCCTTAAAACAGAGTGTCATTGTGAAGGATACAAAAGCACCTGGAGTGGCTGTACCAGCGGATATCGAAATTCTACAGGGAACAGATCTAGCGACTTTCGACTTCAAGTCTCTCATGAATGTCAGTGATGCATCGGAAACGACTATTGATGTAGATACCAGCAAGGTGGATGTGAATACACCTGCTCAGTATGATATTAACATAACTGTCACTGACAAGCATGGCAACAAGACTGTGAAGGCTGGTAGGGTGACTGTCACTGCGAAACCAGAAATCGGTGATGATGAACAGGTTGTACAGGAAACAGTCAAGAATTCAGATGGTACAACAGCCGTAAGAAACAGCGTACAGAAGAAATCACAGTCTTCTGGAAAGAAGGTCGTATCAAACAGTTCGAATGTAACAAGAAAGTCAACAACTTCATCACAGTCTGCCTCAAGCAACAGAACATCTACAAACAGCAATAAGACTTCTGGAGGAAATAGGACATCTGGCTCATCAACAAAGAGCAGTGGCACATCTGGAAGCAGTAACAAGACTTCTGGAGGAAACAGGACATCTGGCTCATCCTCAAAAGGAAACAGTGCTTCAGAAAAACATTCAGGTAGTCTAACAGTACAAAAAGATCCAAATGCATATCGTCAAGGTGATGGTTTTTATAGTGAAGGTGCTGAAATCAATGGAGAAGACTTTGATAAGCTTACAGGCGGTGACTGGAAGAACTGGAATTACTAAAACAAATTAATATCTTTCCCTCAGGGAGGCTCGCTAAGGAGTTCTCCCTTTTTTCGTGCGAAAACTAACAGCAGGCATCACACCTGACTGGTCTATATACAACCTCGCATGGCATAGATATATGCCTCTCTAATTCGGAAAGGGAGAAGAAAAATGAACCGAAATATATTAAAGAAGCTCGGTGCTGTCGCTTTATCTGCCCTCATGACGCTTGGTATTGCTTCACAGGGTATCAATAGTGTTGAAGCATCTGGAACTTATGAGCTCAAATATTATGGGCAAAGTAAAGGATTGGGCTCAGAATGTGGAAATTATACCATCGATGGAAGAAGAGGATGGTGTATCGAACACAAAAAAGATTCACCTCCATCAGGATTTGTAAATGGAGAAATTTATCATGGTACTGATGCAACATCTGCTAATATCAGAAAAATCATGTACTATGGCTGGGAAGGATTTGAACCATGGAGTGGATTGAATACCTTATCAGATGCTGAAAAAAACTCTCTTATGTCAATGTCACTTTCTTGTGCCTATTCAGGTACAAAAATAAGAAACGCAACTATCAAGAACTTCTATAACTATGCTACATCTCAGCCAGACCCACAGAATAAGAATATTCTTAAGTTTAGCAAGCAGATTGTGAATACATGGTATGACCAGAATGCGAAGGTCCAGAAGTCTGAGTCTTCCAGATTGAATGGTCCAAATGGAGCTCATGTCACAATCAATCCACAGACTAGCAAGGTAAGAGTTGTGAATGAGACTAGAGGAACATCAGGACAGATAGTTGATGTTTATGCTGGAGATACAGTCCACTATGAAGCTGATGCAGACTACACTGGAAATTCCTATTCAGGATGGCTCAAGGGTGGATTCTCTTTTGCCCCTCTTATCGTACATAATGGGAACAGTAAGCAACAGTATATCGGTGCGTGGATTACAACAGATCCTCTTGAACCTACATGCTTGAATGCAGATTTCAAGGCTGTAGTAGGAAGTCTCAAACTTAGAAAGACAGATACAGGCGGTAAACTTCTTGATGGAGCAGTATTCCATGTATCTGGTAATGGCTATGACAAGGATGTCACAGTTGCAAATGGTGAAATCACTGTGAACGACCTTACCATCGGTGATTACACAATCACAGAAAAGACAGCACCTAATGGCTATCTTGTAAATGTTGCTCCATTCAAGACTACAGTTGTCGCAGGTCAGACAGCTGAGACTACAATCACTGATGAAGCCCCAACAGGAAAGATTTCTATCAATAAATCAGACTCAAAGGGTAATATTCAGGGTGAAGCCTCACTTGAAGGTGCTGAATACACAGTATATGGTCCAGATGGTCAGGAAGTGGGTAAAATCACTACTGATAAGGACGGCAACGGAAGCCTAGAAAATCTAGTACTTGGTACTTACACTGTCAAGGAAACTAAGGCTCCAGAAGCATATGACTTAGACTGGAATACCTACACAGTAGAACTTACCTACAAGGACCAGAATACAGCAATCATTCTTGGCAACGTTGACTCAAAAGAAAACGTAAAGACAGGAAAGATTGAGATCAAGAAGACAGATACTGAAGGCAACCCTCTAAAGAGCGGTGAATTTGGTATCTATGCAAATGCTGATATGTATATCGGCGATACGCTTTATAAGAAAGGTCAGCTTGTTGTATCAATCAAGACTGACGACAGCGGTGTGGCAAGATCTGGTGATTTACCATACGGCTCTTATTATGTAAAGGAAATCAGTGCTCCAACTCAGGAGGCTGGAAACAGCCATAACTTCGTATTATCTGATGATACTCAGTATGTGAAGATCAATGGCAAGAATAAGACTGATACAGTCACATTTGTTGATAAGAAAGTGACTGCAAGCAAGACTACAATCACTGGTACAGACGAAATCAAGGGTGCAGTCATGACTGTAACTGATAACGATGGCAAGGTAATTGACACATGGACTTCTGATGGAAATCCTCATTCTATCAAGGGATTACACGAAGGATGGGAATACACTCTAACAGAAACAACTGCTCCAAAGGGATACGTAAAGGCTGAATCTATCAAATTCACAGTATCTATAGATAAGAAAGACCAGACTCTTGTTATGAAGGACAAGCAGTTTACAGCATCTAAGAAGGATGTTTCTGGTAAGAATTATGTAGAAGGTGCAAAACTTGAAGTTAGAGATGACCAGAACAGAGTCGTTGACTCATGGACATCTACTAAAGAAGACCACTATGTAAGTGGTCTTGAAGAAGGCAAGACATATAGACTTGTCGAAGTAGAAGCACCAAAAGGATATGTGAAGGCATCTGATATCTACTTCACTGTATCTAAGGATAAGAAGAATGAAACAGTAGTCATGAAGGATGCGAAGATTACTGCATCAAAGAGAGAAATCACTGGTACTAAGGAAATAGAAGGTGCCAAGATGACTGTCACTGATGACAAGGGTACTGTCGTTGATAAGTGGACTTCAGGAAAAGAAGAACACAGCATCAGCGGACTTGAAGAAGGAAAGAGATATACTCTAACAGAAACAACAGCACCTAAGGGTTATGTAAAAGCTGAAAGCATTACATTCACAGCTGGTGATAAGGACCAGAAACTTGTCATGAAAGATAAACAGGTCACTATCACTAAGACTGAAGTCACTGGTACTAAGGAAATAGAAGGTGCCAAGATGACTGTTAAGGATGAAGCAGGAAAGACTGTTGATACATGGACATCTGGAAAAGAAGAACACTATGTCAGCGGGCTTGAAGAAGGTAAGACGTATACTCTTATCGAAGAAACTGCTCCAGATGGTTATGTAAAGGCTGAATCTATCGAATTCACTGTATCTAAGGAAAAGAAGAATGAAGCCTATATCATGAAGGATAAGCAGGTTTCTGTCACTAAGACAGACATCACTGGTACTCAGGAAGTTCCTGGTGCTACTCTTACTGTCAAGGATGAAGATGGAAATACTGTTGATACATGGGTATCTGGTGATAAGGAACATCATGTAAGTGGTCTTGAAGAAGGCAAGACTTACACTCTTATTGAAGAGACAGCTCCTGAAGGATATGTAAGAGCTGAAGAAATCACATTCACTGTCACAAAAGAAAAGGTTGACCAGGAAGTCAACATGTTTGATGCACAAGTGAAGGTGACTAAGACTGATGCATTGACTGGCGATGCAGTTAAAGGTGCTGAATTCACAGTATTCGACAAGGATGGAAATATCGTTGACAAGTGGACTACAGACGGCACTGCTCATGCAGTAAGTGGATTGGATGCAGGATGCGAATATGTCTTGAAGGAAACTAAGACTCCTGAAGGATATATGACTGCTCCTGATAGAACTCTTGTTGTATCTGGTGAACAGAACATGGATGTAGAAATCAAGGAACATCCTGTTCTAACAGATATCGAAGTCCAGAAAGTTGATGCTCAGACTAAGAAAGTCATCAGATCAAAGGATTTTGAATTCACTATGTATTCAGATGCAGAATGCAAGAATGCTATTACAACTGTCTCAGCTGACAAGAATGCTGGTACAGCTACATTCAAGGATTTAAGATATGGTACATACTATATCAAGGAGACTAAGGCTCCAACAGGATACTTATTATCTAAGGAAGTCAAAAAGGTAGTTATTGATGACAATCTAGAAAATGTCGGCAAGACATATTCATTTGTTTATCAGGATACACCTATGCCAACAACAGGCGTTAAGACTGGTGATGGTACAGATATCAAGAAATTCACTGCTTTAACAGGCATTTCTGGTATCGTTCTTCTCATCTGCGTGATTCTTATCATCAGAAAGAAGAAAAACGCTCAGTAAGAGCATAATCAATGATTAAGGCTGGAGGCAATCTTCAGCCTTTTCATTATTTAATTACTAACAAATATTGATATAAGCATATGAATGAGAATTCATATGCTTATATTTCTACTTGTTGGATGAAGTAGAAAAGTAGATTGAATAGAAGGAGGAAGAAAGAAAAATGATTTTATCTACAGCTTTGACAAATCTCAAGACAGCAGTCATCATGACACCTTATGTGCTTGATGGATTCAACAGCGGGCTGGCACAGTCCACCGCCAAGAAGTATATTGACCCGATCACTACATTCTTGATGTGGGTAGTACCGCTTGTTGCAGTGATTGTATGTCTTATCTCATTCGTTAAATGGTTTGTTATGGATGAAGATGAGAAGGAAAGACACAAGCCTTTCAGAATGATTAAGAAAATCATCATCGTGACAATCATTGCGGAACTGATCACTACATTATTCAAAATCTTTGGATTACAGTAACAGAACATGAAGAATAAAGGAGTGATCATATGGACGTAGTTGGTTCAATCACAGGATTTTTCAGAAGCATTCTCTGGGCAATTATCTATCTGCTCCTATGGGTGACGGATACGATATGGCAGGTAGTCATGAAGATTGCTACACTAGATATCTTTGAGAAGGGCAATGTGGCAGAATGGTTTACAGCTATATCGGGCATTATCATCATGTTCGTGGTATTCAGGGTTGTAAAAATCATGGTTAAGTTCATGACATCAGAGGAGTACAGAACGAGACTGGACCCGATTCATCTTATCTTCATGATTGGGGTTGCATCATTCAGCATTGCATTTGCTCCAATCGGATATCAGTATCTGAATAATGTGGCAATCACATCGGTGAAGCAAATGAGTAATTTTGCTCCATCAGATTCAGGTATCAATAACAGCAGAAATGCAAAGATATCAGACATACTTGTTGAAGCAAGTTCTATCAACTTGACAGGAGATTCTGAAACAGGTTCGCTTGACCAGCAGATAAAGCAACTTGATAAGGATATTGCAAGATATGAAAAAGAAATTGCACAGGCTGAAGCGGATAAGAAGAACTCTCAACCTAATTCAGCTGTCTGGAATGGAGCAAATCAGACTATCACAAAGAATAGGGAACTCATCAAGGAAGCGAAAGCTACTAGAAAGGAACTTAAGAAGAAATCTGGTCTTGACATCTATAACAGCAATGGATTTGATATCAACGCAGAGGATTCAGACGGGAATTATATGTATTTCTCTTCATGGACAAGCCTTTTCTTCATGATAGGTGTTGCATTTCTTGGATTCAGGACTTTCCTTGGAGTGGCACTCAGCATCGGCAAGAGAAGCATTCTCATATGCATCCAGTATTTGCTTGCTCCATACGCAATTGCTTCTCTAATAGATTCAGAATCAAAGGATTTTGAGACATGGGTACGAATGATTGCAGGTAACTTCATGATTAATTTTGTACAGATATATGGATGCTATTTTGTACTGTACATGATAAACAGTAACATCATACAGAGTGCTCTTGGCGGTGATATGGTCGGTATTCTTGCTAAGATAATTCTGCTTATTGCAGGATTCATGGCGATTGAGAATATCCCATCGTATGTAGGCAGAATTCTTGGTGGTTCATCTTCAACAGTCGGTCAGGCATGGAGCGAAGCACAGGGTGTCGGAAGAATGGGACTTGGTGCAGGCTCATTTGCGACAGGAGCAATGCTTGGCTCAGTCGGAACAGTCGCATCCATGGTTGGCGGTGGAATTGCTGGATTCAGTTCTACTCAGGGTGCAGGTTCAAGAGCACTTGCTACAGCAAGTGGTATAGCTTCTGGTATGTCTAGAAGTGCCTCAGCAGTTTCAGCTGGAATGAGAGGAAGAAGAAGTTCTGCTTCAATCGGAGCAGGTATCATCTCATCAGGAGCTAGAGCTCTAGGACAGTCTGTTGTAGGTGCTGGTGTTTCCTCAGCAGAAAGAAAAGCAGGTATTGCGAGTACAGATGCTGGTGTTCAGGCATCATCTCAATCATCTAGTTCTGCAGGTGCAGATATTCCTGCTGGCGGTGGTGGAAGCTATTCTAGCAGTTATTCTGGTGATGGTGAATTATCTGATACACAGATAGCTGAAGCTGAAAGTGCTGGAATGGATACGAGCGGTATGAATCGAGAAGAATATGATGCAGGTTCACAAGCCTTTGGCATCGAGCAGGGATATGTATCAGCAGAAGAACAGGTTCGAAACGAAAATAGCAATCCAGCAAGGTCCGCAGGACAGCAGGCATATAACGCTCAGGCACAGCAGAGACTTGGAAGTAAAAAAAGTCAGCATACAGCTGGCAATGTGAACACTCAGATTAGAAATCAGAGAATAGTTGATGATACAAACTATGGAAAGGAGAGATAGTGTATGGAAAAGAAAGAAGATTCACTGAGGAGGAATTAGAACAGTGTCAAAAGGTTCTTGAAGATAGAGGCTATATAGCTTCTCTTGACCTTGATGATTCTGATTATGGTGAACCAGACAGTATTGTAATCGTTACAGAAGAAAATATTCTGAAAGGAGAGATCTGATATGGCAGTAGAAAGCAAGACTCGTGAACTACTGGCAGATATTTTCATCAAGAGCCTTAATGAAGAGAAACTGCCCTGGAGCAAGGGATGGGATACAGACCATGTTCCATTTAGAGATAAGAATTATTCGACAGGATACGAATATAACGGCATCAACAAAGTAATGCTTGAAGTATGGGCAAACGAGCGTGGATATGCATCCAACGAATGGATGACACTGCCACAGGCAAACAAGCTTGGATTTTTTGTACAGAAAGGCGAGCATGGCGTTCCGATTGAAAAATTTGAATACTATGACCGCACAAAAGGCAAAGCGATGTCTATGAAGGAATATTACGAACGCAAGATGTCAGAAGATCCTGAGGTCAGAGATTCCTGCTATATGTTTATCAAAAACTATACTGTATTTAACGCACTACAGTTTCCAAAGTTAAGGGAGCAGATTGAAAAGGACCTTGCTGAGAAATACAAATCAGAAGAAGAAAAGAACATAGCATATGGAAGAATATCACATCAGAAATATGCGGAATCAGTCTTGATGGAATACTGCAAGAATGAAGGAATCAAGATTGATGTAAGCTACACAAATGATGCATCATTTTACGAACCGAAGAATGACAAGATTGTGCTACCTGAGAGATTCAAATTTCATTCAGATGTGGAGTATGTGCATACTTTGTGCCATGAAATAGCACATTCCACCTTGAAGGACACAAGACTAAACAGACCTTCATCTGCTAAATTTGGTTCACGTGATTATGCGATTGAAGAACTACGAGCAGAGATTGCCTCATCCTTCTATCTTGCTGAATTTGGACTAGTTGATGACATCCTGGATGACAGAAAAGCCTATATCCAAGGATGGAGCGAAAAAATCAAGAAAGATCACAAGGTGCTCTTTGAAGCAATCAAGGATGCCGAAAAGATTGTAGACTATATCAAGGAGAAGGGAGGATATGACCGTGCTCTAGAGGCAGAGAAGCGACTACAGGAGACTCGAACAGGACCTATGCCTGTTCCGCAAAGAAGAGGCAGAGGAAGATAGTCTTATTCTTCTGAGCATGGATCATCTGGAAATTGAATGAAGAATGATAAGGAAGAATATAGAACCATATATATAGGAGGAAGCAGAAACTTCCTCCTTATTAAGTATGCTGATTCAAAAAAAGAATATCAATACATGGTTTATATCGATTACGAGAAGGCTGAAAGATGGAAATGGTCGGTGAAATGTAGAAATATCAATCAGGTACGACATGTCCTCTATGACATGTATGGCAATTCAATCGAAAGATGTATGAAGCTTTCAGAACTCATCAACAGTAAAGAAGGAACATCAGAAGGATTCCTCGAAACGATGCAGAAAAGAGAAATCATCAGTGATGATATGGTATCGCCATATGCATATGGACTGGGTGTCAGAACAAAAGAAAGGCTTGAACCGCCTCTAGAAATCGTAAATCTTGAACAGACGGCAGATGAAAGCCGACATCTTGATGGAAGCAGTTATATGAGAATTATACTTGACTGGAGAACAGGGGAACTAAGAACTACCCGTGCACAGAAGGATCCAATGCTGTTCTTCCGTGAGGATTCAATATACTGTGGTGATATAAACGAAGCTATCTCAGTTGATGAGCTTAAGGCGATTGTTTCAATGGGAATCAGAACATTCTCAGCAGGTCGCATCAAGAAGATGAACTATGTATTCAAAAGCTAAATAAAAAGGAGGTTCATCCTCCTAATTGATACCGCAAGTTGTCTTGCAGTATGAACTAAGTGGATGAACGAAAGGAGATACATATGAAGAAGGAATATAGGAAACCAGCCTTTTCAATCAGAAGACTTGAGGATATGACTCAGGAGGAACGAGAAGAATATGAGGCAGTCATAAGAAGAATAAAGGAGGATAAGAAATATGGTATTCCAGTGTCCAAAGAACTTTAAAAGAGGAAAATATCTATTTGGAAAGTACAGATGGATTGACCTCATCATCCTGTTTGGATGCGGTTGTGTAGGACTCTTCACAGCACTCGCTATAGTCAGTCTGGCATCAGCATTAAAAAGCTTTGTTTTAGGAGTGGTTGGACTCTGCGCAGGTATCCTCATCATGCTTGTGGGAGGACTGCTTACACTGCCAGTCAATCATTATCACAACATGCTGGAATGGCTCAACACAATCATTGACTATTATGCAAGAACCAGAAGATTCGTCTGGCTTGGATTCAACTGGTCAGATGATGAAGAAGAAGATACACATATGATTGAAGGAGATGACGAATTTGAAGAAGAGAAATAAGAAGGAAGTGGCAGAAATAAAAACTATACTTTCGGAAAGGAAATGGTAAAAACTATGAATGATAAACAAATAAGAATCGGATATAAAATCGGTGGTTCTTTTGAAGATTATAGCGATAATGGAAGCGTTGGTTTTGAAATTTTATTTTCTCATATATATTCTTCTTATGAAGAGGCTCAAAAGAATAATTATCGTCTATCAGCTCAAATGGAAAAACAAAATAATGGAGAAGTTGTTATTGTTCTTTGTGAAGATAAATCCCCAGTTGACACAATCCATTGGGACGAATGGTGGAAATATAAATGCAATCGCATTAAAGAAGAACGAAAAAATTTTATTTCTGTTGACGGAAATACTGATTATGAGCCATGCTCTACAAAATTTGAGGAAATATTTCGTGATTATTGCGGAAACAAGAAGCGTAAAGTGTGGAATATGGAATATCTGGCTTATTGGATAGAACCTGTAATTATAATGGGATTCAACTGGTCAGATGATGAAGAAGATACACATATGATTGAAGGAGATGACGAATTTGAAGAAGAGAAATAAGAAGGAAGGGTTTAAAAGACTCTCTCCAAAACAGATTAAGAAGCAGAAGGAAAAGGAAGCAAAGGAACTCAAGTCAACTCTTGACTGGATGGATATTGAAAGCATCTCAGCAGATGGAATAGTTCTTGCAAGAAGTAAGAAGAAACGCTATGTGAAAGGATTCCTTATCAAACCGACAAACATCCACCTTCTTCCAGAAGCAGAGACTAAGCATGCAGTGCTCATGTGTGCGAACGCACTTGATCATATGAAATATCCAGTATACTGGAAATTCATTAAGACACGTCCAGATGTCGGTGTCCAGCAACAGCGATATGCAGACATGATGAAGCATGCTGATAAGCCAGCAATTAGAAACCTCATGCAGAGCGAGATAGACAAGCTTGAATGGTTTGAGGAGACACATCGAGAGATCACATTTGTGGCACTCATTCAGGCGGATGAGATAAATTTCGAGAAGACATGGCATTCTCTTGCAGAGGAATTATATAGAGCTTTTGGAAGAAAGCCTGTGCCAATGCGACTCATGGATTATGAGAATCTTGTATCTCAGGAATTCGAAAATGACAATGTCAACAGATACATGACAACACAGCTTGTACTGCCTGATGTGGCAGAACCAGAGGAAGGAGTGGAAATCTAATGAGATTACTTAATAGACGTTCTACAATTGCTCCAACAGCATTTGCAGAACATGAAGATTACATGATAAAGGGTGATAAGTTTGAGAAGGTGCTGACATTCTGGGAGTATCCAACAGAATTCATCGAGGGCTATCTTGCTCCATTCCTTCTCAATTCCAACTATACTATGGATATGAGAACAGAACAGATTGACCTGGATTATGCATCTCTTCTCAAGGGAGAAAGAAATGACCTTCAGGAAAAGCTGAACCGTTCAACAGACCCTTCAGAACAGACAAAGCTTTCTGAAAGAATCAGAGCATTAGATACTCATATCAGAGAATCAATCAGAACATCATCCAGAACCATGAATGTAATCATCAATCTGTATGTTCGTGGTGATACGTTAGAAGAATGCAGTGAACGTGCTAGAGATATCAAGGCATGCTATGGCGGTCAGGAGTATCAGGTAAAGCTGAGAGGAATCAAGTTCCTACAGCAGGGACTCTATAAGCTTAATTCACCATTATTCATTGATGATGGCTTAAGAAAAGAACCAAAATATCTGCAAGGTCAGCCGATGACAACGGCATCGGTCGCAGGCTTGTGGCCATGGATTTTTGATACACTTGAGGACCCAGAAGGTACGCTCATCGGACGTGAACTCACATCGGGCGGAAAAATCATATTTGACCAGTTCTACTACATGCATGATGTCATTCAGGCACCGCTTGATGGACGAGTTAACGGCAACATGATTATTGTTGGTACAACTGGTTCAGGTAAATCAACACTGATGGGACTCATAATCAAAAATCACATCATGAATGGTCGCAAGATCGTGTGGATTGACCCCGAAAACAGAAATGAACGTCTAACAAGACGTGTCGGAGGGGATTTCATCTCACTAGGAAGAAATGGTCACCTTATCAACATCTTCGACCTCAAGCCATGCAGTAGTGATGGTGATTCATGGACAAAAAGAGAGATGTATGATACAAGACAGGCTGTAGCGAATGTCGTTGAAGAGATAAAGATAACATTCAAGATGCTTTTTGCAGATATCACTCAGAATGAACTAGCAATGCTTCCCTCTCTTGTATCAAAGACATATGAATATGTCGGTATCGACCCGACAGATGGGACATTTGAGAAGCTTACAGTCAATGCATTCCCGACATTCCAGACGTTTGCGACAGTCGTGAAGCAGGAAATCAAGAAGTACACGAAAGAGGACAGCATTGCGAATGCTTTAGAAATCTCTGCATTAAGAGCACTCAATATGAAGATGAGACATCTTACATGCTATGACGGTGTGGATGGGGAGTATGCTAAATACTTCAACGGCACAACAACAATCTCTTCTGCACTCATGAGGGACAGCACTGTACTGTCATTTGGGACAAAGGACCTATTCCAGGTTGATGATTCATTGAAGAACGCACTTCTTAGAATGATCTTCCAGTATGCATGGTCATTATGTCTTGGAAATGAGGACCAGGAATGTGTATTTGCAGTGGACGAAGAGCATATGTTCATCCAGGAACCTAAATTAGCTGAAATCCTTGCAGTATTCCAGAGACGTAGCCGTAAGTATCATACAGTAACATTGTCAAGTACACAGGAAGTCGTAGAATATACTAACCCTGCTATCTTGACTCATGGCAAAGCGATATTCAACAACTCAGCATATCAGGTGTATATGACTCTTAAGAAGAATTCAGTGTCTGAATTATCGAAGCTTACAAGTCTCTATGACTATGAGATGATGCAGATAGAAAGACAGCCAGCACATCAGGCAATCATGGTGGTAGGTAACAGACACATCCCGATTGAAGTGCTTGCAACAAGACGTGATTTACAGCTACTTGAGTAAGGAGAAGAATGAATATGAGACTCATAATCGCAGAAAAACCAGAACTTGGAAGAGCCATCGCTGATGCACTCTTTACACATCCAGAAACACATGATTCCGTGATAACTGAGGGTGATACCTCAGTTATCTGGTGCTTTGGGCATATGCTGTCACTCAAGGACCCGAAGGATATAGAAGAAGACAGATACAGAACACTTGAACAGTTACCCATCTATCACAGGGACTGGGAAAAGGTGATCTCCTCAGGCAAGGAGAAAAGGACAAGACAGATTGGAAGCCTTATGAAGAAGGCAGATGAAATCATCAATGCTGGTGACCCCGATGACGAAGGACAGCTACTCATTGATGAACTCATTAAATACTTCGATTACAGAGGACCTGTTAAAAGAGTCCTCATCAATGACAACCTGCCAGACAAGATAAGACAGGCATTCACCAGTCTAAGAGACAACAGAGATTTTGAATCACTAGGCAGGTCAGCCAATGCGAGAGCGATGGCTGATCTGTGCTTTGGGGTGAACCATTCCAGAATCCTCAGTGCAACGATGAAAGCATCCATGAGTGTTGGACGAGTTATGACACCGACTCTTGGACTGGTAGTTGCAAGAGACTATGCAATAGAGAATCATGTGAAGCAGAAATATTATGACATTGAAGCTGTCTATAATACTGGTGGACAGGAAGCAGTCTTCACATTCAAAAAGGATGATGGTTCATATGTAATGGACAGTCAGGAGGCAGATGAAATATCTTCAGTGCTTCCTGAGAACAGTGATCTGTCATTCACTAACGCAGTAAAGACTTCAGCACCGCCACTTCCATACAATCAGACTAAGCTTCAGGCGGACATGAACAAAATATACGGCTATTCGCTTGATGAGACACTGGAAGCAACACAGTCATTAAGAGATAAGTATAAGGCAATCACATACAACCGCAGTGACTGTCAGTATCTTGCTGAAGAGCATTTTAAAGAAGCACCAGAAGTAGTTGCAACAGCACTCTCCAATATCGGTCGAAGTAACCTGCCTGTTGAATATGACAGACACAGCCGATGCTTCAATGATAAAAATGTCTCAGCACATCATGCAATCATTCCACAGAATAAGCATATTGATATCTCTTCGATGTCTGAAAGAGAAAGAAATGTCTATATTTCCATAGTAGAAAGATATGCAATGCAGTTTCTTCCACCAGAAACCAGACTTGAATCAAAGTCCTCATTCAAACTGAAGGACGGCTCATTCAGATACAGTGCCTCAGCGGTTCAGGATGAAGGGTACAAGAGATACTTCAGGAATGATGACAAGGAACTTGTTTCAAAGAAACAGGATGTCATTCCTTCAGGCACGTACAATTCTTCTCTCATTTCCTCACGAAAAGCTGAGAAATATACAAACCCGCCTAAACGATATACGCAGGGAACTCTGGTAGAGGATATGTCATCTATTGCAAAATATGTTACAGACCCAGAAATCAAGGCGATATTAAAAAAGAAGGATGAAGAAAAGAAGGGCGAGAATGGAAGCATCGGTACGACAGCTACACGTGCATCCATAGTTAAGAAACTTCTGGAAAGAGGATATCTGAGAGAGGAACGTAAGCACATAGTATCTACAGACAAGGCAAGACAGCTGTGCAAACAGATACCAGATAGAATATCCAAGCCAGATGTAACAGCAAGATGGTGGCTTATTCAGGAAGAAATCAAAGAAGGCAGAAGAAATCAGAATGACCTAATGATGGAGGTTGCAGATGAAGTCAGAGATATGCTAAGCAATGAATACAAAAATATCAGACCTATTGAAACAGCTATCAGTGCAGATGATATCATTGGAAAATGCCCTATCTGTGGTAAGGATGTTGTCAAAAGAAAGATGAAGAATGGCAAGTCATTCTATCCATGCAGTGATAAGGAATGTGGATTTGCATTATTCGAGGATATGAAGAGATTTGATGATACAGTACATATCACACCCACATCTGCGAAAAGACTGCTGAAAGGCGGTAAAATGAAGGCAAAGCTTCATAATCGACAGGGCAGAGAGTATGAGGCTTATCTCAAGATGAAAATGAATGGAAAATATGTCAATCTGGAAATTGATGGATTTCCAGATAAGAAATGAGCAGGAGCAGTTTCTAACTGCTCCTTCATTCTTAAAAAGAATGATTATACATATGACCTCAGAAAAGACAACGTAGACAAGTTCCAGGTTGTCTTTTCTGAGTCCATATGTCCCGTAGGAGGCGAGGCGAGCAAGCCTTGATGAAAATTAGGAGGAAAAGAAGATGGAAGAATTAATGATTGAAATCATGCATGAAGATAACATCAATATGGCATGGTACAGCTTCATCCACGAAGGCATCAGATGCAGAGGCTATGTAGAATTTGAAGAAGATGAAGATGAAAATGAAGCTGATGTAATCAGAAGAATTGAGGAGGAAAAGGTCTGGGAAAAGCCAGCATTAACCAGCATGAGCCCATTCACGCAGTGGCTGGTATGTCGATGTGAGAATTCAGGAACGCTCATGAATTTCTATGAATCAGAAGATATGGAAAGAGATCTCAATGATGGTCTGTATACGCCTGAAGACCTGGATTCTTTTGAGAATGAGAGCAAGGAACTAGAAGTGGAATATGATTATGAGATAGAGAAAGAGGATGGACGTTACGTAGTAAAGTCTGATGGTGCATCAATTACTATCTATGCATCTACATTATCAAAGTTCAATCTGGACTGTACGCTTAGACATGCGGAAGAGAAGCTACAGCATAAAGAACCGATGAGAAGAAGGGGAAGGGTGAGATAAGATGGCAAAAGACAAAGTGCAGACTGCTAGAAGAAATGCAGTACAAGGATATCCAATCAGTCAGCTTGCTGAGGAATATGGAATGACACTTGTGAAGAAGAGAGGAAGAAGACCTATCCTTTCAACAGTGGAGCATGACTCCATCGTTATCTATGAAGATGATAACACGTATCATAGATATTCGAACGGCAATGGCGGTGATGCGGTCGCATTTATGATGGAATTCAGTGGAATTGATGAATCAAATCTGAACAAGCATGATCAGGTGAATGAATGCATCAGAATACTTGAGCAGAGACTCAAGATTAATCCAGAGCTTGCTGTACAGCAGGTCAGATATAAGAGGGAGAAGCCTAAATTCGTAATGCCTGAAAAGGCAGATACAAACAGAAAGGTAAGAGACTATCTATGCAGGACAAGAGGCATTGAAGAAAGGATTGTAGATAAGTGGATACATGAAGGACTTCTCTTTCAGGAGGCTGGCAGATACGGGAACTGTGTTTTTGTAAGCAGAGACAAGAACGGCAAGCCAGTTTATGGTGTCAAGCGTTCAGCTGATCCAAAACGTAAATTCGTTGTCGATGTGGAGGGAAGTGACTACAGCCAAGGATTTTTTATTAAAGGCAAACTTGATTATTACACAAAAGTATCCGATAATTTTGCTTCAGAACATTCATCACTCTTTGTGACAGAAGCAGTCATCGACCTCATGTCATTGCAGTCACTCTATCTAAGACGTAGAGATTACGAACTTCGCCAGCAGGGCAAACTTGACTGTGATCCAGAAGATTATGAAAATAGATTTCTGAATTCAAACTGGTATTCACTCAATGGATGTCGAAAATATGACGGGCTTCTCAATACAATCGCATCACATAAGGGGATTAAAGATATATTTCTTGCTTTAGATAATGACGAGGCTGGAAGAAATGCCTCAAAGGCAATCAAGGAAGAGATTCAGAAGAGATTTCCTGACAGAAAGATAGATGTATCTATTAGGGTTCCTCCGACTGAAGGACGTGACTGGAATGATGAACTCAAGGCAGGATTCTCTCTTTCAGCACGTGATGATGCACTCATGGATCTTCAGGAAAAATATGGTCGAGATGTTAATGAACTTTACCATCAGGATGAATATCGAGATGCAGTCAAATTTAGAATGTATCATCCTCGTAACAATATCCTGCCAGTCAATGCAAAAGACTATGTAGAGGAGATGATTGAAGGAATTGGATACTTCACAGCTGATACGCCAGTCTTCTCCGTACTGGAGAGTGACTATGAACCTGCAAGAAAGATTACAGGCATTCCAGTAGCAGAAGCAGATAAGATACTTAAAGAAATTACCAAGCGTATTGCGAATGATGACAAAGTAGAAAGTGCAGTAGCAAGATTTAGAATAGATTATGTCATTGACGGCATGCACCGAAATTATCAGGGGGATTTCCTTCTAAAGAGCGACTGGGCAGAGAGTCCTGGTATCATAGAGCATATCAGACAGTTCAACTATAGATGCATCCATGACAGCCGTTTTGATAAGATGGACCCTAAATACAAGGATTATCTGAATTATGCATATAATCGTCTTGTTCCCTATCTGGAAAAGCACGTCCAGGTGTATGAGTTTGAGAAACTGAACGATAGAATGGCAGAAAAGGAGAAGAAGGGGGATATTCCAGATGATACTGATCCGAATTACTATCACGTATGTCTTGACATAGCTGACCAGTATGCAAGCCGTGCTAAAAGACTTCTTAATGAAGGACTGGAGAGCGAAATCAGAAGGATAGATACAAGCGGAGTTGAAAGAATGATTAAGTATGGCGTTAATCCTGGCGAACTAGATATCAACTATCAGTATGTCATGGCGATTGGAGAACAAATGGAGATGGAAGATGATAATTTGAAATCATATGACATTGTCCTATCAACTGAAGCAGAAGTAAAAGATGAACAGAAAGTGAATCTAAAGAATGACAGAACAGTACAGCAGGGATATAATAGACCATATCAATCCAGAAGAAGGAGATGATGTATTTGAAGAGGGAAAGCTATGTAGAAGTGAGGCATCAGGGATGCCTCTACTCCTATTTCCATGTGGATGGAGATGATAAGAACAGATATATGTCACTTTCAGAACTTCTAAGATATCATCCCGAAGCAATGGAATATGTAGACAATCACCGCAGATCTCTTGAAGAGGATTTCAACAATGGAAAGGTGGGAAAGAGATGAATCAGGAATTAAAGGATGTACAGGAAGAATTTAGAAGAAAGCTTGCAGAAGATAATAGAGATGGTCTAGATATGGTCAGACTCCAGCTAAAGAAGGAGAAGAAGTTTCTATCCGACAAGCCATGTCGTAATATAGCAGATACTCTTGATGTATTAGGACAAACCATTGCCCCATGGGACAAGGAAATATCGATGGCAGTTATGATGGACGAAAAACACAGAGTTATATGCGTGCAGGTATTATCGACAGGTACGGAATGCAACGCTGATTTTATGGCAAGAGATTTTTTTGCAGGAGCACTTCTCTCCGATGCAAAACTAATCATACATGTACATAATCATCCAAGTGGTGACTGCACACCAAGCAGAAATGATAGACTGATGCATGATCAGCTGGTAAATACTTCTAAATATCTTGGCTTTGGATATTTTGATTCAATAGTGCTTGGGTCTCAGACTTACTACTCATTCCGCCAGAAACGCATCAATCCGTATTGCAGAGATAAGAATGGTATTGAATATATCGGTCACAGTCTTCCAGAGAAGTGTCCATATCCACAGAAAAGGAGTCTGATACATTCATGAACAATAACAACAGCATAGCAGTGAAGATAGCAGTCGCTTTCCTAGCGACTGCTATTTTAATTTGTGGAGCATTTGGAATCGGGGCTTCGACAACAGAAGCATCAGCAGGAACGATTGATGGAAGCATCATCGTACAGTCAGCACAGATGGAAATGGAGGAATACCAGTCAAAAGGAATGAGTGGTGGAGACAAATATAGAAAGTGGCTCACAGGCAGGGCAGACGGTGCCAGCTGGTGTGCTACATGGGTATCCTATGTGCTTGTCACTAGAGTGGGATTATCAGAATCCAGCTTCCACAAGACTGGTTCTTGTCAGGAGATGTATGACGACTTCAGAAATGGGAAGTCTCTAGGACAGATACACGACAAGAAGTATGTGCCCTCTCCAGGAGATATCATATTCTTCGACTACAAGAATGAAGGAGAGACACATCATGTCGGTATTGTGACTGAAGCAGATAACACATCCATCAGATATATATCAGGCAACTCAGGCAGTAGACCAGGCACATGCAGAAAGTCAAGCATTGCGATAGGAAGCAGTAAGATCTATGGATTTGCAACTCTTAGCTACTCCCAGCAGTCAGGCGTGACTCTTGCAGGTGGAGCAAAGAATGCTGAAAAAGTATACTACACTCTTCTTGCCAACGGCTGGACTAAGCAGTCAGCATCAGGAGTTATTGGAAATCTTCTCTGGGAGACAGGCGGTGCGAACAGCAAAAATCCTACCAATATCAGTGGTGATATCAACCCAGCTGATAAGTCAGCTACAAGACATGCAGGAAAGTATGCCTACGGAATTGTCCAGTGGGACGAGGGGGAATCGCCAGACAGAACGTCAAAGATGTTCCAATACTGTGCCTCAAGAGGAAAGGACTGGACAGACCTGGAATCGCAGGTCAGCTATATGCTCAACGAGATGGCAACCTTCAGCAAGGTGAAGAAGAACGGTGGCATACAGAAATGGAAGTCCATGACTTCGCCAGAAGAATCTGCTAAATTCGACGCAGACAACTATGAGATATGTGCCCAAAAACTCAGACCGAAGAGACAGATAACTGCCAGAGCATGGTATGAAGCATACAAGGATAAATAACACAAGGAGGAAAAGAAATGAATGCAGGTAGAATCAGATACATCATTGCAGGAGGACTTGTGGTGATGCTTATCTTAGCAACATCAGGAGGATTATATATCTATCATTATGCGGATATAATCAGAAAGGAACAGCAGACATCTGAAGTTTCCAGAACGAAGACCACTTCAGACAGTCAGAAGAAGAAAACAGACAAGAAAGCATCTACAGCAGTAACTGAAAAGAAAGAGACAGAAGACGAGGACTCTGCATATATCAATAAGAATGCTACGTGGAATCTTGGAACACTTCCAGTGACAAAGATTCAGGAAGAAAATATCAGAATCAGAATAAGTCGATACATTGCACAGCAGAATCTTGGCATGATCAGAAACGCCTATCTATGGAATGACAAGGGCATCCAGAAGAATGGTACGTTGACTGAGTTCTATGTCATCTGTCAGCTTGAGGATGCATATTATGTGACATTCGATGTCAAGGCGGACAGCAGTACAAAGGAACTCCATGTGGACAAGGTGCTTGCAGATTATGCTTCACCAGAATCTGCTCCGCCAGCAAGTGACGGCTCACACTACACAACAGATTAGGGTGGTGATTTGAATGGGAATCAAGATACATAAGCTGAGGTTCATGATCTACGGCTCCCAGCCTCCGAAAGGCTCAAGGTTCAAGAGAACTCTTGATACTGGATCACTCATAGGATATACAGAGTATACCGATAGAGATGTTGCAAAAGGGAATGAGAAGAAGCTTGGAAAGAGAAAAGATGGATATCTTGGATATACATCCTCTCATCACAAGGATGCGACAATATCTTCAGAAGGGGTGATTGATACCAAAAAGAAGAGAGAAGAACTCTACAAGAAGATGGAAAAAGCCTTCTCTAAGAAAGGTGATATCTTCTACGAGGAGATCATATCACTTGAATCTCATGAGGAGGCTGAAAGACTCTCTCTAGGACAGAGTAGTAGGCAGTGGGAGCCTCTTCTAAATGAGGTCCTTCCAAAGATTTTTAAACACAAGGGATTCGACCCGAAGAATATGCTTTGGACTGCGGACCTTCATATAAATACTCAGCATCCTCATGTGCATCTCCTGTTCATGGAGAAGGAGCACACAATGGACCGTGCCAAGTTCCCCCAGTCAGATATGAAATATCTGAAGAGACAGCTTCTCAGTGCATTTGAACGAAGACAGGCGTACTGTGACAGGCTGGAAGCATCGGTTGATGATGTCTTCAGGAACAAGGATCAGCAGTTCAGATATCTCATGAGTGATGTAGAAAAGTCGCTTCTTAACAAGAAGGATATCAAACTCAAGGAACTCCTTAAAGCACTTCCGACAAGAGGAAGGATGCAGTACAACTCGTACAACATGAAGGATTACAGACCACTCATTGATAACTATATAGACCATCTCATCAGAACAGACAAGAATGCGAATGCATCATTCAAAAAATTGATGGAGACTCTAGACAGGCTTGAAGCAAATATCAATGAAGCTGGAAATGAAAAAATTTCAACTCTTAAGGAAGCAGAAATCAGAAAGATATATGAAAGAATCGGCAACATGATTCTCCAGAAGGCGAAAGATCCAGATTACAAGGAAATCAAGACCGTCAATAAAAGGACTGGAGAGACACAGGTCAGAAGATACAGACAGCCTCTTACAAACATATCCATAAGCAGGGCGATTGCTGATGTGGCAAATGCTCAGGAACAGGAGATGGAGGAGGCTCTAGACGAATTCTACTATCGTGCATCTCATACACGAATGGTTCAGTAAAAGGAGATAAGAAAATGAATATCATAGGAATAATCATTGCGACAGTCATATGCCTATTCCTCAGCTATACAGGATTCACATGGCTTGCGAATATCCTGTATTTCAAGAGAATGAGCATCACATTTGACTACAGCCTCCTCTTCTTCAGAGGAGACATGAAGCTTTTCATCATTGCAACACTGCTTGCATTCCTTCCTATATTCTATTATGCGACAGTCAAAATTGGTGAAAAATTAATGGTGCTTGGAAGAAGTGACCGAAAGGACTTCAACAAGAAGATGAGCAAATTTCATGCAAGGAAGCTTTTCCTTCCCGTCTCATTCAACAGCAGGGAGATTGTATATCCATGGTGGGACAGACTCTATATCAGTCTCTTCCACCCGAAAAAGTATCAGATAGGGGATAAGAAGGAGTACAAAAGAGCAGGACTTCCAGTTATGTCTTCTAAGAATAGAATGTGGGTTGACTCGACAGATTCACATTCACTCATTCTTGGTACTACCAATTCTGGTAAGACAGTGACAATCATTTTACCTCTCATCAACATGGTGAGAATGGCAGGAGAATCAGCTGTAATAGTAGACCTTAAAGGTGAACTATCCCAGATGACATATGATGACTTTGTTAGAGATGGATACAGAGTCTATATACTTGATTTCATTGACCCGCAGAAATCAGATGGATGGAACCCACTACAGATGGCAAGTGAGCACTATTACAAGGAAAAGGAGAAAGCAGATAAGAAGAAGGAAAAACTTCAGAAGATACTAGATGATGCTAGAAAGGAATATGTAAGAACCTATGGTACAGCGGAAGGATTTGATGCTTCCGCTGCACTTGGCAGGGATGAGAACGGCAATCCGTATTTCGTCAATGGTGAGATAAATACATATCCAGACTACTCGGAAGCACAGTCAGTAGTTGAAGATGTAGCCAATGCAATATGTTCTGACCCTAATTCGAAGGATCAGGTGTGGAACAACTGGGCATCTGATATCCTTAAAGGGCTTATCTATCTCCTTCTTGAGGAGGGAGATCCTGAAGCAGTTAATATACCATCTGCAAAGGCTGTTCTTGATGTCGGTTCTCAGCCGTCAACGACTGATGCTCCAAACTCATATGGAGAATATCCATCAATACTTAATCAGTACGTCAAGCTGAGAAGAACGCCAAAGGATATGTCATATGTCAAGCTGAATACATATCTTGATTCAGCACCAGACACAGCAAAATCAATGCGTTCAACCTTCAATGAAAGAATTGACAAGGTTCTGCTTTCTCAGCAGGTACAGAATATCATGGCAACAAATGAAATCAACCTGCCTGACCTCGATACACAGAAGACCGTCATATTCCTGAAGGTGCATGATGAGAAGAGTACGTATTACCCTCTCGTTAATATATTCATGCAACAGCTACAGCAGTCTCTCATCGCAATAGCACGTGAGCATGAGTCACTAAGACTCAATTATCCTTTCAACTTCATCTGGGATGAATTTGGGAACTTCCCTAAGTATCCAGCTGTTACTTCACTGCTTGGTGCAGGACGTTCAAGAGGTATCAGACTGGATCTCGTTGTTCAGGGATATGACCAGCTGGAGAGTACATATGGACATGATACGGCACGCTCCATCAAGAATGGATGTATGAATAAGATATATCTGCTTTCATCAGATACTTCTACACTGGATGAGATATCCAAGTCAGCAGGTCACAAACTGGTGAAGAAGGATGGAAAGTATGTCAAGGAACCGATATTCACTAATGAGAGACTGAGCAAGTTCCAGTATGGTGAGATTCTATTGCTACGGCAGAAGGAGAATCCATTCTATACAAAGATGATACCAAACAACAAGTACGTGTATTACCATAACAGCAAGCATTTGTTTACAGATAACCCTAAGAAGGTGGCTGGAAAATTTGATATATCAGCTGAATACGAAAGATTTCAGAAGACACCTGAATATAAAAAAAGACGCAAAGAACTACAAGGAGGAAAATAGCATATGACAAAGGAACAGATGATCACAGCAATTAGAGAAGTGATTGAAAGATACAATATCAGTGAACAGGGATTCAATACAATTGCCTTCAATGATAAGGCATCTGAACGAATTGAAATAAAGAAATCAGAATTACACTGTAATAATGATGAGAAGGTCAAGACCTGCATGATTATCAATTGTGATATCTCAAACAAGCTCGAACCGTTCCGTTCGAAAATGAACAACTATGAAGAGATATCATTCAATAATGCAGATATCAGCAGAGCAGAATTCGTGAGCGACCAGTTCTATAAGGTACGTTTCGAAAGTGCAAGAATCAGCGGAATATTCATCAACTGTCATTTTGACCAGGCTCTATTCAATAAGATGACATTCAGCAATGTGGCATTCGTCAACTGCTCATTCGATGATACAGTAAGTACAAATTCAAGCTACAAGAATACATACTTCATCGGATGTCATTATCATGACCTGATTGAAGAAGGTGAAAATGATACCGATACAATGCATGAATTTCCATTCTGTGATGTACAGCCATCTCCATGTGAAGATGGCACAATCCGTCATTCATCAGATGTGGATGAAAAGCAGGTGCAGGAGGAATTAGATAAGCAGGAGGATGAAGTACTTCCTGAAGAACTCACACAGGATACTGGGAAGATGTTCGAAAACAGTGATGATAAGGAAATTCCAAAAGTTATAGAATTCCGTCAGCAGACGATTGATGACTATGATGAAGTGCCAGGAGTAAAAGAGCAATCTGATGGCAAAGAAAGTAACCCAGAAACAGAACAGAACAATACAGAAAATGATGAAGGAGAAGAAAACAACATGGAACAGACAGTAAAAACAGAAGTACAGACAATCGATATTGAAGGACAGACTTTCACACAGAATGAATTTGAGAATGGCTTCAAATTCAAGGGCAAGAGATTTGACAAATGCACATTCAAGGATATCAAGATCAGTGAATACCTTCCTACAGGAGCATCATTCAGTGAGTGCACATTTGAAAATGTGGTCTTTGATGTGGCAGTGGCTAACATGCAGTTTGCTAACTGTACATTCAGCAATGTACTCTTCACAAAGATGGTGAAGAACGTACTCTTTGAAGGATGCGATATCAATTTCAGTTCTGAACAGATGAAGGAGGTATTTACAGCATGCTCATATATTGCAAGCGAAGAGAAGCGTGATGAGACAGTAGAAAACATCATCTGCGGAGAGCCAAGAGTAAAGGAATTGACTGAGGAAGAGAAGCAGGCACTCATCAAGGAAGAAGTCGAAAAGCATGTAGAAGAGGAAAGAAAGACAGCATACGATGAAGGGATGAAGGCTGGAATCGAATCAGTACAGCAGGAATCAGACAGCGTCTCAAAAGAGAAACTGATGGGCTCATTTAAAAATATCTCAGAATGCATGCTTGACGTGGTTAATGAGCTTAGTTCACTTGTGGAGAAGGAAGCTGATAAGCATAAGATAATCGAAAAGGAAGTTGTCAGAGAAATGACTGAAGAAGAGAAAAAAGATATGGTAATCAGATATATTCATGACCATAGTGCTCAAGCACTCGAACTAATGACTTCTGCACAGAACTATAAGCCTGAAGAGTCTAAAATACCTGAAGAGGTTGAGTCATTTGAAACTACTAATGGTGAACAGTCATAAAAAATAATATATAGAACACATGACAAAGAGCGACACGTGTCGCTCTTTGTCATTATATAAATATATGTTGTAAAAAATATAAAGGTGATAGTAATGAATAATACGAATGAAACAGGGAAGAATGAAACAGAAAAAATACATATGATAATAAGTGACGGTGAGACACGCACCTATTATTGTAGAAGTGAACTCTATGATAAAGGATTTCGTTTCATCCGCAAGGATGAGAAATGGCACAGAGACACGACTGATCCATTATTTGTGGAAAAGTATAGAGACTATGCAAAACGAAATGGTCTAGCCTTCGTTGCGTATGATTCCACCAGAACAAGATGTAAGAGTTACAGAGATACATTTTTTGAAG
>ENA-ORRQ01000927-ORRQ01000927.1-human-gut-metagenome-genome-assembly--contig:-NODE-927-length-25225-cov-6.835757_pt1 | contig 25225 bp, 18 predicted proteins | sample MGYA00242177_ERZ509138 | MGnify/ENA primary metagenome ERZ509138 (study PRJEB26280, sample SAMEA2338628) | human gut metagenome | biome: human gut; feature: human-associated habitat; material: faeces... | reverse complement strand
AGCTTTGCTATGCTCCTTTTTCCCGGAAATTGGTGCATCCGGTATTCCTGTCACAGATGAATCTACTATTGTGCAGCAAAATCGTAAGGTGGAGGGCATTATAGTAGATGAAGCAGGAGAACCGGTTATTGGTGTTAATGTCCGAGTTAAGGGAAATTCTACTTTGGGGACAATTACCGATTATGACGGTAAATTTTCTATCGATGTGTCTTCGAAAGACATTTTAGTCTTCTCTTATATTGGTTATAAGACTCAAGAAGTGAAAGTGGGAGACCAAAAGAGTTTGAGAATTAAAATGAAGGAGGATAGCGAGACTTTGGGAGAGGTTGTGGTTACGGCTTTCGGAACCGGACAAAAGAAAGAATCTATCGTGGGTTCTATTCAAACGGTTCGTCCTAATGACTTGAAAGTGCCTTCTGCCAATCTTTCTAACTCTTTTGCCGGACGTCTTTCGGGAGTTATTGCCTATCAGCGTAGCGGACAGCCGGGCAGTAATGGTTCTGATTTTTACATTCGTGGTATTTCTACTTTGAGTGGTATGACTTCTCCGCTTATTATTTTGGATGGGGTGGAAGTGAGTTCGGCAGATTTGGATGCGCTTGATCCTGAAATTATAGAAGGATTCTCTATTTTGAAAGATGCGACTGCCACTGCCATGTATGGTACGCGTGGAGCCAATGGTGTAATGATTGTTACGACCAAGAGTGGTGCCGACCTTGAGAAGCCTATTATTGGCGTGCGTGTGGAAACGAATATCACACAACCTACGAAAGTGCCTAGCTTTGTAGACGGATACCGTTACATGGAGCTGTATAATGAAGCTGTAACTAATGAAGGAACAGGTAATATCCTTTATACTCAAGAACAGATAGAGAATACCCGCAATGGGGTAAATCCCTATATCTGGCCTAATGTAGACTGGTATGGTTCTTTGTTCAAAGATTTGGCGTTCAACCAAAAAGCCAACTTCAATATCCGCGGAGGTACGAAGAAGATTACTTACTTCATGAATGTGGGAGCCAATCACGAAACCGGTATGCTGAAAAACGAAGCATCCAAGTATTTCTCTTACAAGAATAATATTGATTTGATGAAGTATACCTTCCAGAACAATATTGATTTTCACATGTCTAAGACATCAACCATTTCTTTGCACCTGAATGTGCAGTTGAATGACTTGAGACAGCCTAACACCTCTGTAGGCAACCTTTATTCGGCTGTAATGAACTCCAATCCGGTGGATTTCCCTATCGCTTATCCGGCAGACGGTGTAAATAATTGGATTTATTGGGGAGCGTATGCAGGTGGTAATGACCAAGGTGCAGTCAATCCGATGGCCAGTTTGACCAATGGCTATACTGATATTTTTGAAAGTACGGTAATGGCTAATATTGACTTTGAACAAAAGTTGGATTTTCTGTTGAAGGGGCTTCGCTTTAAGGCTTTATTCTCTTATAAAAACTATAATAAAACCACTACCAGCCGTTCTCAAGGCATTAACCGTTATACATTGACCGGTTATACTCAGAATGCTGACGGTAGTTATAGTCTGAACATATCTCCGTTTGGTTCCTCCAATCCGAGTAAGCCGGTGTTGAGTACAACTTCGAGTGTTGCGGGTGACCGTCGTATCTATTTCCAATCTTATGTAGATTATATGAATAAGTTTGGTAATCACAATGTGAGCGGTATGCTTCTTTGGAATATTGACCAATATGATAATAATGCTCCCGGTAATTTGGTCGCTTCACTTCCCCGCCGCAAGATGGGATTCGCGGGTCGTCTTTCTTATGATTATGACAATCGTTATATGTTCGAAGTGAATGCCGGTTATAATGGTTCCGAAAACTTTGCCAAAGGACATAAATGGGGCTTCTTCCCCTCTGTAGCAGTAGGTTGGAATGTAAGTCAGGAGAACTTCTTCGAACCTCTGAAAGACGTTATCTCTAATTTAAAGCTCCGTGCTTCTTACGGTTTGGTAGGTAATGACCAATTGCTCGATTCATCGGGTGGTCTTATCCGTTTCATCTATATGTCTGATATTACGCTTCAGAGTGAAAATGCAGGATTTACTACCGGTGACAAGCAGCAGATTACTTTAAATGGTCCTGTATATACCCGTTATCAGAACAACGACTTGACATGGGAAGTGGGTGAGAAGTTAAATGTAGGTTTTGATATGCAGTTGTTCAACTCCTTGAATGTTACGGTGGATGCTTTCCGCGAAATCCGTCGTGATATCTTCCAACAACGCTATTCTATTCCTAACTACCTGGGTACGGCCAGTACTGCCGTTTATGGTAACTTGGCTAAAGTGAAGAACTATGGTTTTGACCTCTCTCTTGATTATGGAAAACAGATCAATAAAGATCTTGCCATTCAGTTTAAAGGAACATTTACTTTTGCACGTAATGAGATTCTGGAATATGATGAGGCTCCCGGTGTGCGTCCCTCTTTGTTTAATATCGGTAAGAAACTGAATACCATTTACGGTTATGTAACCGACGGACTTTATATTGACCAGGCTGATATTGCCAATAGCCCGAGCTCTACATTGGGTAATATTGCTATCGCTCCGGGTGATATTAAGTATGTGGACCAACCCGACAGAGATGGTGTTTATGATGGAAAAATAACGAGTGATGACCGTGTAGCTATGGGTTATCCTACTGTTCCTGAAATTGTTTATGGTTTTGGCCCATCTATTTCTTATAAAAACTGGGATTTCTCCTTCTTCTTCCAGGGTGTAGCCAATACTTCGTTGATGATGTCAGGGTTTGCTCCATTCGGTACTCAGTATAACCGTAATGTATTGTCATGGATTGCTGATGACTATTGGTCACCAAGTAATCAGAATCCTAATGCCGCTTATCCGCGTTTGACCAAGAATGATAACAATCACAACACTCAGTCTTCGGATTATTGGTTGCGCAATGGTGCTTTCCTGAAATTGAAAAATGCAGAAATAGGTTATACTTGGAAGAAAGTTCGTTTCTATATAAGTGGAGCTAACTTGCTTACTTTCTCTCCTTTCGATCTTTGGGACCCTGAAATGGGTGGTGGTAAAGGTTTGAGTTACCCGACTCAGCGTACCTTCAATCTTGGTTTACAGTTGTCATTTAAATAATCCAAAAACGAACAGATATGAAAAAGTTTAATCAAATATTTATTGTAGCGGCTTGTATGCTTTTGGGCATTTTGTCTTCTTGTAGTTACTTGGATGTCGTTCCTGACGAAAAGGCGACAGAAAAAGATGCATTTGAAGATAAGGATGCTGCTAAACGCTTTGTTTATTCGTGCTATGCATATATCCCTAATCCCAGAAGTGGTACAAGTTCATTGGACCTCTTTACTTCCGATGAAGTGGTAACGGCATTTGAGCATGAAACATTTGCTGCTTTCCCTAAAGGTAATTATTCTGCGTCTAATCCGGTTATCTCTTATTGGAATTCTTTGTTTCAAGGTATCAAGCAATGCTATATCTTACTGAACAATATCGATATGGTTCCTGCATTGGAGGCTTCTATTAAGGCAGATTATATTGCCCAGGCCAAGTTCTTGATAGCTTATTATCATTTCTTGCTGGTACGTAACTATGGACCGGTTATTTTGGTTAAGGAGGAACCGTCGCTTACTACTCCTGCCGACCAATATGCGGTACGTTCGCCTTATGATGAATGTGTGGACTATGTTTGTCAGATGTTTGATGAAGCTGCCGCCGAACTTCCCGCAACTCGTATCAATGAGAACTACGGACTGGCTACAAGTGTGGCTGCCAAAGCGTTGAAGGCAAGAATGTTACTGTATGCTGCTTCTCCGTTGTTTAATGGAAACAGCGAATTCTATTCCAACTTTGTCAATAAAGACGGAACGGCGTTGATGCCTCAAGCATACAGTGCAGAGAAATGGCAGAAGGCTAAGGTGGCTTATGAAGAAGCTATTCGTACGGCAGAAGGAGCCGGACACAGTCTTTATACCAGCACCGACTATATGTTGGACGGATATGATAATGCAGAACCGGCCGACCCCGTGCAGCACAGATTGCGTTACACCATCATCGAGCCCGCCAACACAGAAGTGATTTGGGCAGATTGCCGTTCAGAAGGTGCCTACAGTGTTCAGAACAAGTCTCTTCCATTCTGTAATGGTTCTGCTTACAATGGTGTGTCTCCTACTCTTGCCATGTTGAAACGTTTTTATACCAAGAACGGACTTCCTGTGGATCAAGATCCTGAGTTCCCGAAAGGTAACAGTATTTATGAAGTGACTGCTTTGGGTGAAGAAAATGCCACTATTGGTGACCCGGAAGCAAAGACTATCCGTTTCAACTTAAATCGTGAGCCTCGTTTTTATTCATGGGTTGCTTTCCAGGGAGGATTCTATGAAATCATGAGTGCGTCAGACGGTAACGGAGCTTATCAGAACGATGAGAGCTATAATAAATACAGTGACTCCGGTCGAGGAAAATTGGTATGTGATTTTGTGATAGGCGGTAATACTTCTCGTCAGCCGGCAGGAAGCAGTTTGCGTACTAATAACTATTCACCTACCGGTTATCTGAATAAAAAGGGAGTCGTTCCCGGTTACAATGTACGTACTTCTTTATACAATCCACCGTTCTATCCATGGCCTGTCATCCGTTTGGCTGAGCTTTATTTGGGGTATGCCGAGGCTTGTGTGGAATGTAATGATTTAAATACAGCAAAAACTTATTTGGACAAAGTGCGTACTCGCGCCGGTATACCTACGGTAGAAACATCATGGAATGGCATTGCTACGTTGGATCAGGCCAAACTGCGTGAGATTGTTCGTCAGGAACGTACCATTGAGTTCTATTTGGAAAATCAGACTTTCTGGGACTTGCGCCGTTGGAAACAGGCAGCAGAATATTTTGGCGTGAAGGCCAAAGGTATGAATATTGCAGGTAAGACTATAGATGAGTTTGCACAAGAAACAGAAGTGTCTTTTGAACGTAAGTTTGAAAGTCCGACTCAATATTTAATGCCTGTTCCTTTGACAGATGTCAACCGTAACATGAATCTGGTTCAAAATCCTGGTTATTAATAAAATAAATAAAGATGAAGAATACATTTAAATATTATGCCGGAATGCTCCTGATTGGAGTTACCTTGGCAAACATCAGTTGCAGCAGTGATGAAGATGGGATTACACCGGCCGAAATCACAAATTTGACAGCAGAAAGTACTTCCGGGCGCATTGTACTTCGTTGGGATACTCCTGAAGATGCCGGTATCCGTTATATTGAAGTGAACTATTACGACCCATTGCAGAAAAAAGATGTTATGCGTACTGCAAGCATTTATGCAGATAGTATTGAAATACCGGATACACGTAAGAAGTTTGGCGAGTATCAGTTCTCGGTACAAACAGTAAGCCCTACAGGTGATAAGAGTGCGGTTCAAACTATCTCAAAGGTTTCGGAGCCGGCATTACCTACTTTTGTGAGTACACAGATAGCTTTGACTGCTGCTGACTTGAGTACGAATGCGCAGGAGCCGACTGAAGGACCTATTGCTAATCTGCTGGATGGCAATACCGGCACTTTTTTCCATACGGCATGGAGTGTCAATATACCGGCTCCTCATTGGATGCAGGTTAACTTGAAAGAAGAAATAACAGGTTCCTATAAGTTCTATTATGCGCCTCGTAATAACGGCAATAATAAACCGACTGATTTTGACTTGATGGGTAGTACGGATGGTACCAACTGGTTCCTTATCCGTAACTTCACTAAGGATGCAGATGGACTACCGGTTACTTCTACGGGTACATTTACTTCTGAGATTTATGATGCACCGCAACCATTCAGTCAAATCCGAATGGTAGTTAATGCTACTAATACGAGTAGTATTTTCTGGACAATGTCAGAATTTAAATTTTATTCGGTTTCTGTGACGGATCCTGAAGCCGCTGATGAATAGAAGGCTCTCTTCACAACATTAGATAGTAATTTAGGTTATCGAGGGGGGTGTTCGTGAGAACATCCTCCTATTTTTTGCCGTAAAACAACAAAACATCTTCAAAGAAGATATATCTTTGCAACTTAAATAAAATTTTCGTCTATGAATAACACTAGTGTACTATCTGTTGCTAAGAACCGTGTAGTTTGGTTGGATGTTGTCCGTTTTGTGGCCATGTTTACGGTGGTTTGCTGTCATTGCGCAGACCCTTTTAATTTTTATTCGGGTGAGCCTTCTGCCGAGCTTGAACAAATAAAGTTTTGGGGCGCGGCATACGGAGCATTCCTTCGCCCTTGTGTCCCCCTGTTCGTTATGATTACAGGTGCTTTACTGTTGCCGGTACGAGGGGAGACGTCGGTTTTTTACAAGAAAAGGATCAGCCGTGTATTTTGGCCGTTTCTTCTTTGGTCAGTGCTTTATAATCTGTTTCCCTGGATAACCGGTTTGTTGGGATTCAAACCGGAAGTGATTCTCGACTTTTTTCCTTATTCGGGTGAAGAGGCGACTCGTCAGGCTTTGAGTGTCTCGTTGAAGAATATTGCAGAGATTCCGTTGAACTTTTCTCTTTTAGATGTACACATGTGGTATATCTATTTGTTGATAGGGTTATATCTTTATTTACCCATTTTTTCTGCATGGGTGGAGAAAGCATCGGAGAAAGCTCAATTATGGTTTTTGGCCGCTTGGGGGATTACTACTCTGTTACCTTATTATTATGAATATGTTTCGCCTTACTTATGGGGTAGTTGTTCATGGAACTCATTCGGTATGCTTTATTATTTTGCCGGTTTCAACGGATACTTATTGTTAGGACACTACTTGCGCAATAAAGACTGGTCGTTGGGCAGAATCCTGTCTTTCGGTGTTCCTATGTTTTTGGTAGGGTTTGCGGTGACTTTCTTCGGTTTCCGTCATGTAACTTCTTTACCTGAATATAGTGATGAATTGCTTGAGCTGTTTTTTACTTACAACTCTTTGAATGTAGTGATGATGACGATACCTTTCTTTTTGTTGGCTAAGAAAGTGAATGTGCGCTCGGAGCTTGTTCGGAAGCTATTGGCCAATTTAACGATTTGCGGATTCGGGGTATATATGGTTCATTTCTTCTTTACCGGTCCCGGTGTCCTTTTGATGCGTGCCATCGGGGTGCCTGTTTGTATTCAGATTCCGGCTGCAGCTGTGGTGGCATTTACCGTATCGTGGTTACTTGTCAACTTGATTCGTAAATTGACAGGTAAGAGCTCTAAATATATAGTAGGGTAAGTCCTTGTCGGATGAAAATTGAGTAAGATTAACTTCTTTCCATCCATCTTTCGGACTTGGTCATCTGTTATTTACTTAAACTATTAATTTATCATCGATATGGAAAGAAGAGAAAAAGCCGGAGTTGGCCCGTAATATTCTGAAGAAAGCAGCTATATTCGGAGTAGACGTACAAAGCCTGTCGGTGCTGGAATGGGCGCAACAATGACCGGAATAGTGAAGGAAAGTTATGAATTTAATATTTTCCTAAGGAAATTTGTTTTATAAGGAACCCAAGAATATTTTTGGAAAGCTTTCCAATACAAATATCTATGGTATAGGATGAGTGTATTAAAAGTGAAGATTATGACGAAAGAGTTTTTAAAGAGGATAAACAAGTAAAGAAGGAGAAATAATTATGAAAAGAATCACGTTGTTTTTATTGGGAATTGTACTGATGTCGACAGTGGCATGCGGAAGAACGAATAGTAATGCTAATTCAGATCGGGTGACGGCGGCAGAAGACTCTAAGGCTAAAGTCATTCACTTGACCAAAGCGGAATTTTTGGAAAAGGTATATAACTTTGAGAAAAATCCCGATGAATGGAAATATGAAGGTGACAAACCTGCGATTGTCGATTTCTATGCTACTTGGTGCGGTCCATGTAAAATGGTAGCTCCTATTTTGGACGAGCTTGCAAAAGAGTATGACGGACAAATTGTTATTTATAAGGTAGACACGGATAAAGAAACGGAATTGGCGCGTGCTTTCGGTATCCGCAGTATTCCTTCCATTCTGTTTATACCGATGAACGGAAAGCCGGAAATGGCACAGGGAGCTCTTCCCAAAGAAGCTTTTAAGAAGGCCATTGATGAGTTGCTATTGAAAAAATAAGTATTTTTGTGCAATAGCTGTTCAAAAGAATAAGATATGGACACATTATGTAAAATCCGTATTATAATAAATAAGGCATAGCATGAATTTATCGGCAGAAACTCTCCATTTCATCGAGGAACATAGGCATGATGATGTTCGAACTCTTGCCTTGCAGGGGAAGAAGTATCCGGGTGTGGATATGGCTTTGGCTGTGACACAAATATCCGGCAGGCAAATTGCAGAGCAGAAGATACCTTCGTGGTATGCATTGTCCGGATTGCTTTATCCCCGGCATTTGTCAATGGAACAGTGCTCGTCCGAGTTGACGGCAAAGTATAAGGCTCATTTGTTGGAGGGAGAGTCTTTTGCCGATTTAACCGGAGGCTTTGGCATAGATTGTGCTTTTATTTCCCGCCGTTTTAAGTATGCCGATTATGTGGAGCGGCAAGATGAATTATGTGCGCTGGCTGCACATAACTTTCCTTTATTGGGATTGGAGCATGTCCGTATCCACAATATGGACGGGGTCGATTACCTGCATAACATATCTCATGTGGACTGTCTTTTTCTGGACCCGGCACGTAGGGATGGGCATGGAGGCAAGACGGTTGCCATTTCGGACTGTGAACCGGATATTGGCGTATTAGAGTCCTTGCTGGTTGAGAAAGCGGATAAGGTAATGGTAAAACTCTCGCCGATGCTGGACTTGTCTTTGGCTCTGAAAGAGTTGAAAACCGTTAGTGAAGTACATATCGTGTCTGTGGGCAATGAGTGTAAGGAACTACTGCTTGTATTGCAAAAAAGCCCCATTTCATCAGATGTTTTTATTCATTGTGAACTGAGTACACACATAGGAGAGAGTCAGCATTATGTGTTTACTCAGAAGCAGGAAAGGCTGTCACCGTGCCCTCTTGCCGGACAAGTGGAAACCTATTTGTATGAACCGAATGCGTCTATCCTGAAAGCCGGAGCTTTTCGTTCTTTGACTCAGGCATATCCGGTAAGAAAGTTGCATGTGAATAGTCATCTATATACCTCTTCCTCTTTTGTGGCTGACTTCCCCGGAAGAAAGTTCAAGGTAGAGTCGGTGACGGGTTTTGGTAAAAAAGAGCTGAAATCCTTTTTGCAGGATATGGGAAAAGCCAATCTCACCGTGCGAAACTTTCCTTCTTCGGTGGCCGAACTGCGGAAACGCCTGAAGCTGAAAGAGGGTGGGGAAGATTATATCTTTGCTACTACCTTATCGGATGAACAAAAGGTCTTGATAAGAGGCAGAAAAGTGAATTCTTCTCATTCTTTATAAGCCGAGGATAAGTTTGTAGCCTATTCCCCTGACATTCACAATCCTGACTCGGCTGTCTTTTGCCAACTTATGCCTTAGCTTGGTAATGAATACGTGCAGGCTGCGGGAGTTGAAAAAGCTGTCATCACCCCATAGCTCCAGCAGAATGCTTTGGCTGCTTACCACTTCATTGCGGTTATTGCATAGCCGTTTCAATATCTCCGATTCGCGATGTGATAACTCCTGTGTTACTCCCGCAAAGGTGAGCTGTTGGGTAACCGGGTTGAACTGATAGTCTCCTATTTCATAAGAATGACTGACTTCTTTTTCTATGAATGCCTTATGCATTAATGCTTTGAGTCGTACTATCAATTCCTGCATTCCGAAAGGTTTCTTCAAATAGTCGTTTGCCCCCAGCTCGAATCCTTCCACTACATCATTGATGGCCGAGCGTGCCGTGAGGAACAGTACAGGGGTCAGTTTGTCTGTCTGCCTGATGCGGCGAACCATCTCGAAACCATCCATGCGGGGCATCATTACATCTGCCACTACGATATCCGGTTTCTGTGCAAAGAAGGTACGTAACCCTTCTTCGCCATCCGAAGCTGTGGTGATAATAAACTCCTGTTCTTCCAATGTGTCTTTGATAATCATTGCAAGTGTCAATTCATCTTCTACCAATAAAACGTGTATCTTTTCCATTATTTGCCGGGTATTTGAAGAATAAATGTACTTCCTTTTCCTATGTTGCTTTCTACGGTGATGCTTCCTTTGTGTTGTTCTGCCATTGTCTTGACATAATAGAGTCCTAATCCGTATCCTTTTACATTATGTAAATTCCCGGTCGGAACCCGATAAAACTTATCAAATAAGTGTTTTTGTTTGTCACCGGGTATGCCGATGCCTTTGTCACTCACCTTAACCGTTACATAACCATTACACACCGTTACGGAAATGCAAATATCCGCCTTTTCACCGGAGTATTTCACTGCATTGTCTATCAGGTTGCTTATCATGTTGTAGAGATGGGTGCGGTCTGCATATATGGTGGTGTTGTCCATCATTGCCAGGTGGCAATCCATTGGTTTGTCCGCTTTAAGTTGGTGCTGCCTGATAAGTGTTTCCAACATCGGTTTCAAATCTATCTCTTCATAATTGAGCCGGAAGTTCTTACGTTGTTCCATGCTCATGGACAGAATCTGTTCCACCAAGCCACTGAGTTGCTTGAGTTGTGCTTGGATGATTTGCAGATAAGTGTGTCTTTTTTCCGGGTTCTCGGCTCCCTTGAAGTTCAGCATGGCATCATTGGCAGCGTAGGCTACGGCTATCGGGGTCTTGAGCTCATGAGTGATGTTATGAGTGAAATCCTCTTTCATTTCTTCCACACTCTTTTGGCGTAAAATGATTCGGGTGAGATACCAAAAGGAGATTCCCAATATGATAATGATAAAGAAGGAAGTGTAGAGAATACCTTTCATTTGCCGGAATACGAGCATATCTGTCGGTTCCACCCACAAACGGTAGTATCTTTTATTATATAAATCATAATTGTAATAAAAAGAATCGGCTTTCTTGCTTGGAATGAAGCTGGGCGGATAATTCAGACTTCGTACAATGGTCGTGTCCTTGTCGTGCAGCTTCAGCATTTCTATACGGTGGGGCAGGAAGATGATTCCCCGCATAGCGAGTGTGCGATTGAAAAGGCTGTCGAAAGTGGATAGGTTGATTTCGGTAAACAAATCAAGCTGGCTGTGTATGCCGCGTTGAAAATACTTGGTGAGCAACTCCAGTGTCCCGTTTTTATCGACAGTGCTTGACAGAGGTTCATTGATTTCCAGTCCGATTCTGTTAGGGATATGGATTCCATAAGAGTTGCCTGCATGGGTCATGATGCTGTCTACTTCAAAGCTCGATTTGATATACTTATCAATGTTACTGTTTCTTTTTAGTGAGTCGCAACGAGCCATCATTTCGTTGTAGTCACTTACTTGCAGGGTCTCTGCCAGACAGTTATCCATATCTTTTTTCATTGAGCTGTAGAGTCCTGTCAGCCAATATGCCTGATAAGCAAATACGCCTATCAATGAAAGGATAATTAATACGGCTATGGCCTTAAACGGTATTTTCATTGTACTGTTTTTCTCATTTATCTACGAAAATAGAGAGAAATCGGCCAACTTCTTCTTTTTGATAACACTAAATAAGACTTTGTAAGCGGATGGTAACATGAAGGAATCGCTTTTCCTGCTTACTTTGTTGCATGATGAAAAACTTACTTACCATTTGCTTTTGTTGGTTTGCTCTTTCGGTATGGGGGCAACAGGATACCACATTCCTTTATATGGACAGTCTGTTCCAGCAACTTCCCGAAGTGCTGGTGCGGGGTGAGAGACCGGTGATTAAAGGTGAAAAGGGCAAACTGATTTATGATGTGCCGCGTATTATCGAAAAACTGCCGGTGACAAATGCTTATGAAGTCTTGAAAGAACTGCCCGGAGTGACCGAGCAAAACGGAACCCTGAGTTTGGGAGGACTGAGGGTTACAGTGGTGGTCAACGGCAAAGTGACCACATTGGATAAGGAGCAGTTGCGTGCCATGCTCGAAGGTACTCCTGTGAGCCGCATTGAGAAAGCAGAAATCATGTATGCCGCCCCTGCCCGTTATCAGGTGCGCGGACCGATGATAAATTTAATATTAAAATCAAACTTAGGGCAACGGTCTTCTTTGAAAGGAGAGCTCTTTTCCTCCTACGAACAGTCACGACGCGAACACATCAATGAAAGAGCCACATTGCTTTATACATCAGGCCGCTTTGCGGCGGACTTGATGTATACCTACTCTTTCGGGCATACTAAGAACGAGACAGAAAAGTGGTCGGAACATGAACTGGCCGACGGCATGCATGAGCTTACCTTGAATACCTTGAGTAGCGGATACGGAGGACGGCATAACATCCGTTTGGGGACGGATTATGATTTTGGGAAAAAGAATGTGTTGAGCATGGTATATACTTCCCAACTCGGTTACGGGCAAGACCGTACATCGATGCACGGAACGGGAAACAGTGATAAGGCAGATGACGGAGACCGTCGGCTTCATAATGTGAAGTTGGATTATCAATCTTCTTTCGGACTTACGGCAGGAATGGATTTTACCTATTTTGATTCTCCCGGTACGACGGTACTGGCCAGTGCGATGGAAGAGGAAAAGAAATCATTTTTCTATAAGAGCAATCAACGTATCAACCGCCTGCTCTTTTATCTTAATCAGGAGCATGCTTTGGCTAATGGGTGGGAGTTGAATTATGGTGCGAAATATAGGACCGCGCATGATAACAGTTACCAGTTCTACTATGACGGCGAAACGGGAGACTTGCTGACAGACAACTCGTTGAAGTCACGCCGAACAGAATATACCTTTAACGGCTATGCGGGCTTCAGCAAAAACTTCGGCAAACGTTTCTCTTTTGACTTTTCGTTGGCTGCCGAGCTTTATCATTCAGAAACGTGGCATGAATGGATGCTTTATCCCACATTGAATGCCAATTATCGGGCAAAGGACGGACATATGTTTCAGCTGTCTTTCAGCAGTAATCGTTCTTATCCTGACTATTGGAGTACACAACCCACAGTGCAGTATGTGGATAGTTATACTGAGGTGCATGGCAATCCGGTGCTGAAACCGTCATCCGACTATCTGGCTGTCTTGGCTTATATATTGAAGAGTAAGTATGTTTTTGCTCTTTTCTATGAAGAGAAACCTGACCATTTTGCCCAGTTACCTTATAAATTGCCCGACCGTCTGGCCGAGGTGAACAAGTTCATCAATTATAATTTCCAGCGGCAAATGGGGATACGAATGATGGCTCCTTATAAGATTGGCAAATGGTGGTCGGGTAACGGTATGTTGATAGCGATGCAGAGCCGTGACAAGGCGGATGATTTTTATGATATTCCGTTTGACCGCAAAAAGTGGGTATTCGTCTTTCGGACGAGTAATACGCTCACCCTGTCGAAGCAACCTGATGTGGTAATGAACGTAAGTGCTTTCTTGCAGACCAAAGCGCGTCAGGGAATCTATGATTTAGGCAACTATTGCGATGTGACGACTTCGGTGAAGTGGACATCGCCCGACAAGAAGGCACAGTTGACATTGACCGGCAATGACCTCTTTGACAGCCGTAACCGGATGGATTTAAGAATAGATTATGCCAATCAACATAGTCGTACAAAGTTTAATAAATCCAATCGGAATATAACTCTGTCATTCCTTTATAAATTTGGCGGCTATAAGGAAAAGAAGCGTAAGGAAGTGGATACGAGCCGATTGGGACATTGATACTTTAGGTACGGACAGCGCGGAATAGAAAAAGTCCGCGTTTGTCCGTAAAGTCTGTACCTGAAATAAATGGAGTAAATCCGTCGGAAGTTTACCGTTCAAACGGTTTCAGCCTTCCATTTTTGTTTTGAATGCCAAGGCATACATGCGCATCTGCTTTACCATGGCCAGCAAACCGTTGCTGCGTGTGGGAGACAAATGTTCTTTCAGGCCGATTTTCTCTATAAAGTAGAAATCGCTGTTCAATATTTCGTCGGGAGTGTGTCCTGATACGACTTTAATGAGCAATGCGATGATACCTTTTACTATCAATGCATCGCTTTCTGCCTGGAAAACCACTTTGCCGTCTGTCAGGTCAGCCTGTAACCATACACGGCTTTGGCAACCGTCAATCAGGTTTTGTTCCGTTTTATATTGAGGGTCGAGTGGTACTTGCTCATTTCCCAAGTCAATCAGTAATTGGTATTTGTCCATCCAATCGTCAAAGTCACTGAATTCCTCGATAACCTCGTCTTGAAGTTCGTTTATTGTTTTCATTGTTTTGAATTTTATTTCTCATTATAAATTACATCCATCACTGTTTGACCGACAGCTTTCAGTGTATTGCGGTCTATATTGTCCATCGTATCGTTTATCGTATGCCAGGTAGAGCCGAAAGAAGAACGTTCGTTATTGGCATCATAATTGATGATGTCCACACACGGGATACGTGCCAGTTGGTGTACATACAAGTGGTCATCGGTTACAGGAATGCCGTCCGCTTTCACAAAATACTTGCCATAGCCCAGCTCATGTGCCTTTTTCCAAATCTTTTTCATTTCGGAACGTGCCGTTTCCGAGGAATAACCCTCATAATAGAAAGTTGCATCTTTACCGCCTACCATATCAAGCAGAATTCCGTAGCGGGCATTATAATTCTGTACGTGGGGAGTGCGTGCCCAGAACTGTGACCCCAGACACCATGTATCCTGTTTGGGTTGTCCTGTATAAAATTCCGGCGTTCCGTAGTCTTCCGCATCAAAGAAGATAATGTCAATGCCCAGTGCCGGTTCTTTCTGTTGAATTTGACGGGCGATTTCCAGCAATACGCCTACACCGCTTGCGCCATCATTTACTCCGAGAATATGCGTGTGGTGATTCTTGGGGTCGGGATCATTGTCGGCATACGGCCGGCTGTCCCAATGCGCACAAAGCATGATGCGTTTTTTGCTTTCGGGTTTATAGGCTCCGATGATATTCCGTGCTTTCAGTATGGTTCCGTCCCAAGCTATGAGGTCTGCACGTTGGTTATAAACCTTGGCTCCAAACTTTTCCAGTTGTTGAGCCAAATACTCTCCGCATTCTTCATGTGCTTTTGTATTCGGCACTCTCGGACCGAAATCCGCTTGTGCCCCGACGTATGCATAAGCACTGTCTGCATTGAATTCGGGTGCTTTGATTACTTCTTTCTCCACTGCATCTATTCGGTCACTTTTCTTATTGCTGTTTCCGCAAGAAATAACGGTCAGTACAAGCATCAGGAACAGGATGGTTAAAATGTTCTTATTCTTCATATATTTCTCTTTTAAATCTTCCACTTTGTCCGGTTGCAAAGTTACATTATTTTCTTTGTACTTCTTCCATTACCCGCAGGAAGTTTCCTCCCCAGATAAGCCGGATACTTTCTTCGCTGTATCTTTCTAACAATAGTTGACGGGTGAAGTTTATCAGTTCCGATGCAGAAGCACAACCGGTGATGCCTCCGTCACCGTCAAAGTCGGTACCGATACCCACATGTTCTATTCCCATGATATTCACCATGTGGTTCAGATGATTGATGGCATCTTTAATGGTTGCATGGCCTTCTTTCCGCAGGAAGCCGTCGTATAACGTTACTTGGGCTACTCCTCCTTTGGCGGCAAGAGCCTTCAGTTGGGCGTCTGTCAGGTTACGCGGATGGTCGCACAATGCACGTGCGGAAGAATGCGAGGCAACAATCGGCTTCGTGCTGATTTCCAACGCATCATAAAAACTTTTTTCTCCGGCATGCGAGATATCTACCATCATGCCTACACGGTTCATTTCTTTAATTACGTCTTCTCCGAAAGCACTGACTCCCAGTCCTTCGGCATTATCACGTGCCGAACCGCAAATGTCATTATTCCCATTGTGGCAGAGTGTCATATACACCACTCCGCGTTTTCGGAAACGCTCCACATTACTTATATCCTTGCCAATGGCATAACCATTCTCTATTCCCAGCATAATGGCTTTCTTCCCTTCCATTTTCAGCCGCCATAAATCGTTTGGCGTATAAGCCAAATCAACGGCCGTACAGTTCTTGGCAACCATTTCTTCTATTTCGTTCAGAATGCGGTCGGCTTTTGCAGTAGCAGCCGGCAATGCCTCGTCGGTACGTTCCGATTGTTTCAGGTAGGCTACCATGATTGTGGCATCCAGTCTGCCTTCCGTCATCTTATGTAAGTCCACCAATATCTTTTTGTCGCGGGAAGCAAAGTCAATGCCCCGGTCGAAAAACATCGGCGTATCGCAATGCGAATCCAGCGTAATCATACGGCTGTGCAGACGTTTTGCTTCCTGAAAAGAAGCAGCTTCTTTTATCAGCCAGTGGAAGAGTGGCATCATGCATTCGTCACCCCGTAAGATGAAACATTCGGGATGCCATTGAACTCCCAGCATTGATTTATATTCGGTGGATTCCATCGCTTCTATCACTCCGTCCGCAGCCCGGGCACACACGCGGAAACCCGGTGCAACTTCTTTTACAGCCTGATGGTGGAAAGAATTTACCGGCAGGACATCTTTTTCAAACAGACGATGTAGCAATGAATCTTTTTCTATCCGAACCGAATGTGATGCATAACTTCTTTCCAGGTCCTGGTCGTGCTTTATGCGCGTTCCTTCCATTTGTGAGTGGATATCCTGATACAAGCTGCCTCCGAGGGCGGCATTCATCATCTGTATGCCCCGGCAGATACCCAGTATCGGGATTTGTCTGTCGGCAGCCAGCTTTGTCAATAAGAGTTCCTGCCTGTCACGGTGTGGGTTGATGCTGTGGAGTTCCTTTACCGGTTCTTCATCCATGAAAAGAGGATTGATATCCGCACCTCCCGTCAGCAGGATTCCGTCCAGCGATTCGAGTGCATTTATCAAACTGTCAGTGTCATCGAATGAAGGGAGAATGAATGGCACTCCGCCTGCTTTCAGAATGGAAGTAAAGTAACCTTCTGCCAAGGTGCATTCCCCATCCCTGAAGTTTCCGGTCAGTCCGATAACCGGTGCTTTTTTGTAACAGGGGAATGTGCGGTGTATATCATCGTACGCTGCTGAAATGTCAAATGTTTGAAAGGTTTTCATAAGTTAAATTATTCATAGAAACTAAGCAAAGATAGGGATAAATCCAGATTTATTTTTCATATTTGCTAAAAATCTAATGATTATGGAACCTATACAGGACTTTGCCCGATTAATCAGCCGTCTGCGTGCGCAAAAGGAGCGTAAACGAGTTGCAGTGGTTTGCCCTAACGACCCGCATACGGAGTATGTTATTACCCGTAGCTTGCACGAAGGGTTTGCCGATTTCCTGTTGGTGGCTGATACTCCCCATTTATTGAATGCCGAATATATCCGGTTGCAGTACCCGGAGCATGTAAAAGTGTATGAGGCGACAAGTCCCGACAAAGCTGCTCAAGAAGGAGTGGCATTGGTCAGAGAAGGACATGCCGATGTGTTGATGAAAGGAATAATCAACACCGATAACCTGCTGCGTGCGGTTCTTAATAAGGAACATGGTTTGCTTCCTCAGGGAAATGTATTGAGCCATATAACAGTGGCTCAGATACCTACTTATAATAAATTATTGTTTTTCTCGGATGCGGCAGTAATCCCCCGACCTACATTGGCTCAGTTTGAGGCTATGCTGAAATACGATTTGGAAGTTTGTCGCCGTTTGGGTATTTCCGAACCTCGGGTGGCACTTATTCATTGCACCGAGAAGATAAATGAAAAGTTTCCCCATACCCTTGATTATGCTGTTTTAAAGGAACGTGCCGCATCCGGTGCTTACGGCTCCATGTTCCTGGACGGGCCGATGGATGTAAAGACGGCTTGCGATGCTCATAGTGGTGAGGTGAAAGGCATAAGTTCGCCTGTAGTGGGGCATGCTGACCTGTTGATATTTCCCAATATCGAATCAGGCAATACATTTTATAAAACAGTATCCTTATTCGGCGATGCTAATATGGCAGGTATGCTGCGCGGAACCATAGCTCCGGTTGTTGTCCCTTCACGTGCCGATTCGGGAAACTCGAAATATTATAGTTTAGCATTGGCTTGCGTGGCCGGATAAAACCTTAAAGTTATATGAAGATATTTGTCATTAACCCGGGCTCTACTTCCACGAAGTTGGCTCTTTTTGAAAATGAAAAAGTAATATGGGCGGCAGGTGCTCACCATTCCTCAGAAGACTTGCAACATTTTCATCATGTGAATGAGCAATATGAGTATCGCAGGGATTTTATATTCCGATTGTTGGCCGAGGCCGGTATTCCTATTGAGTTTGACGCTGTGATTGCGCGGGGCGGCTTGTTGAAACCGACTCCGGGGGGAGTGTATGCCATTAACGAACAGATGAAATATGATTTGCTTCACGCACGTATGGAGCATGCTTGTAATTTGGGGGCTTTAATTGCCGATGAAATGGCAAAAAAATGCGGTTGCCCCGCTTATATTGCCGACCCGGAAGTGGTGGATGAGTTGCAGCCGGCAGCGCGTTATACCGGTATCCCCGAGATAGAACGTATTTCTATTTTCCATGCATTAAACAGTAAGGCGGTTTCCCGTAAATATGCCGCTTCCATCGGAAAGCATTATGAAGAATTGAATTTGATTGTGGTTCACCTGGGAGGTGGCATCTCGGTCGGAGCACACTGTCAGGGCAGGGTAATTGATGTAAACAATGCGTTGAACGGTGAAGGCCCTTTCAGCCCGGAGCGTGCCGGCACTATTCCTGCCGATCAGTTTGCCGAACTGTGTTTCAGCGGGAAATATACCTTGCGTCAGGTGAAGAAGATGTTGAACGGTAAGGGTGGTTTGATAGCTCATCTCGGGACAAACGATGTTGCTTCTATTGCCCATAAAGCCGAAGCAGGCGAGGAGCCCTATAAAGGAGTGCTGGATGCCATGCTTTATACGGTTGCCAAACAGGTCGGGGCGATGTATGTTTCGCTTCGCGGGAAAGTGGATGCCATTATTCTGACAGGAGGAATAGCCCATAGCGATTATTGTGTAGGTGCTCTTCGTGAACAGATAGACTATCTGGCTCCTGTTGTACTGATTCCCGGGGAGGATGAAATGGGTTCGCTGGCATTCAATGCTTTGGGGGCATTGAAAGGGGAGCTGCCTTTGCAGGTGTATCACCCGCAATAATACATTCTTTTCAGCTTTCCTCCATGCTTTTCAGTTCCCATCCGCAGAATGGGGATGTATCAAAACTTCCTTTTTATCGAAATGGGGAGTGTGTCAAAACGTGGATAATGCTGTCGTTTAATCTGTAGGGGCGAGGTTCGCTCGCCCGAAAACAGTTTGCTTTGTGTCTTCGGGCAGGCAAATCCTGCCCTACAGTTGCCGATGGGATAGGTCTTTTAGTTTCGACATACCCTCATGGAGGTGAGTCTCTATACAGTGTTGCTGCGCTTTGTTTCCTCCGGCATGCCTCGGATTTGTCCGGCGGTGTCTTCCCATTGTTCTGCCGGTAGGGGGCATTTCTCTTTCGGCAGTTCTGTTCGAGTAGCAAGGGGCAGTCATTGTTCTTGTGGATTTAACACCTCAAGCAAACTCCTGTTCCCCGGTGTTGTCTCTTCCGGTTTTCAACCCCTGCATGCGTTTTTGAGCTTCCTAAGTCGTTTCATTAGCCGGACCAAGTGTTTTCGTCCTTTCGGTTATGCCCGTCTGTCCGTCGGATTACTACAGTCTCCGGCAGCGGACTGTATAGTCCGTTGCAGTGGACCGTACAGTCTGCTACAGTGGACTGTACAGTCCATTGCCGCAGACTGTAATAATCTTCCGTTCAAAAGGCCTTGGCTGATCCTAAGAAACCGCTTATTCTTCCCTTTGTTTGTGATGTGATATTTAAATCCTTAAAAAACAATGTGCCCCTCCAAAAAAAAGGCTGTAATGCTTGGTGCACTACAGCCTCTTTATTTAGTCTGAACCCGTTCTGAGGGTCGTCAGATGCGATTGTTATTAGTTATACTGATAGTCGATAGTGGATGTTGTTACTACGCCATTCTTATCAGTGAAGGTAACTACCAATGTACCCTTTTCACCGCTCTTCATATCGGTAATACTTACACCCTTTGCATCTTTGTCGGCTGCTGTTCCTTTCGGAGCAACAACAGTTCCTTTGGAAGCTTCAGTGTTCTTGTATTCTACTTTTACTTCAGTAGCACTGCTTGGATCGTTTGTAGTCAGTGTGATACCGTCAATAGCCATATCAGTACCTGCTACAGCAATTTCTTTACCATTGAATACCAATGCCAAACCTGCTCTCTTATCAGCAGCGCCTGTCAACGGTGCGATATAGTTGTCAGCTCCTACTGTGGCAATGCTTTGAGCAGCACCTGCTTTGTAGTAAACGATTTTAGCATCTTCAAAGATACTCTTGACGGTTACGGTAAAGTCTTTAGATACTGTCAAGTCTGTTGCTAATTCGATTGAAGCGGTTGCAGCAAGCGTGTTATACTTAACCTTCTTCTTAACTATCAGTCCACTGGCATCTGCAATTTCACCATCTGATACAGTCAGCCCTGTTACAGCACCGGCATCAGTAGTGTATGTAGCAGCATATTCGATATCGTCAATAGCAAGACCTTTCACACCATCGTTTACTGTGTAAGCTTTAGCTAAAGAAAGAGTTGCTTTATTAGTAGCCCATCCCATGCGTGCAGTAAGAGTAGTACCTGCTTCATTCCACAAAGCATTGGTGTTTACTTTAGCCAATTCATCGAATGAAGGCAATGTGATAGTGTAGTTTGCACTTACTTTCTTGATTTCATTACCGGCATCGGCAGCATCAGACAAAGTGATGGTCAACTTGGTTGCACCTGCCTTTGGAGCATCTGCGATTTCGTCTTTTGCAATCTTGGCATACTTGATAGTCTTGATGGTTGCAGCTTTGCTTAAGTCAGTTACTTGTTTCTTGCATGCAGCATCTGTGTAATATGTTACATTAGATTCTGTGATATCTTTTTCAAAGAAGTTACCGTCAGTAGCCCAAGTAATGTTACCCTGAACTTTGTCAGCCTGTTCGTCTGTCAATCCGGTAAATGTATTACCCAAGTCGATAACAAAGTTCTTTTCGGGCATCAACTTATAAGTCTGGTCTGCAATCGGTTCGTCTTCTACTGTAGCAGCCACGAAGGTAACCTTGATATATTGCTTGGTTTCAGCACCTGTTACGTCCAGGATATGCACAATGAAAGGTATTTCTTGCTTGGCAGCTTTGTCAGCAGCTGTAATCTTCATACCGTTTACTGTTACACCATATCTGCCGGCTTTGTCGATGTCACCGATTTCAAGATATGCATCATAAACTTTGTGGGCGTCTGCATTGCTTGCGTCTTTGTCTTCAATGATGATTTCGTTAGTACCTAATTTGAAGTCGCTGATATCAAGAGGGTTGCTTGCATTCTTTGCATCATCTGTTCCATTTACTCCTCCTACTTTAATCTTTGTTGCTGCAAGGGGAGTTGCTTCAGGGTCTTCATCGGTATCGATAACAAATTCATAGCCTGTTACCAAGTCGCCGTTTACAGACAATGCATATTTCACGTTCTTAGGATCCCCTTCAACTTCTGTTGCAAAAGCAGTAGCGATATTGTCGGCTGTAACCGTTTCATCCATTGTGATGGCTACTGTCCAGTTGCCATTGGCTGATGCAGCTCTATCACCTTTGTCATAGATAAGATCATTGTTTGCTGTTGCAGTGACAGTTACAGGAGCTACAGATCCGTCAGAAGCAACCAGTTTCAATGTCTGTGCACCCAAGTTGTAGCTTGAAGGAACTACCGTAACTTCTCCTTCTGTATAGCGTCCCAACAAAAGTTGTCCTTTGGCAATGTTTCCTTTAGCACCTTTCCAGGTGATTGCTTTGTCTGCTTTTCCCCAAGCAATACCATCGGGAGCAGTAGAGGGAGTAACTGTGTTCTTTGCAGTAAATTTTGCTACATTGGCAGTTACGTTCATCATTCCCGAAGTTGCTTTCGGCAATTTGATAGTCTTCATTTCACCGTTGGCATCGGGCAATGTGATGGTGTACATACCGTCAGCATCATTTTCCAGGATGGCATATTTTCCAACCTTGATGCCTGTTGCCTTGCCGTTCACATACAGTTCGTTGTCTTTCACTTCTACAGTGTCACCCAACTGACCGATTACTTTTCCGTCTACTTTCAGGTCTTTACCGTCAACTGTCACCACTGTTTTTTCCACACTGGGAGCCGTTGTTTTGATGGTATAAGTATGAGAGCCTGTACCGTCTACCACAGTCAATACACCTGTCTTTTCATCGAAAGTCACACTGGATACACCCTTGTCGCCAATCTTTGACTCCAATTCAGACAGTGTGGTTTCAATCTTGTCAATCTTGCCGTTGATTTCGTCGATATCATCGTCGTAATCCTTACAAGACACAAATGTTCCTGTCGAGGTAACCATCAAGGCTCCGAACAGGATTGCACTTAAAAACTTTTTGTTCATAATAGAAAAACTTTAAATTTATAAATTTAAAAAACTAAAATTGGTTATACATATTCTGTTGGTTCCGAGAGCTTTTCTCTCTGTCCATATTTCATATAACGTTGGGGAGAGACACCCGTCACCTTTTTAAAAGCAGCATAAAACGCACTTCGCGACAGAAACCCGCAGCGTTGGGGCAGCTCCTCCGGCAGACACTTGCCCGAACGGAGCAGTTCCTTGGCATATTCCACCCGATACGTGTTCACCAACTCTTTCAGATGGCAACCGAAGTAGCGGTTGACCACGTTCGACAGATAAGTCTGGTTCGTTTCAATCATATCGCTCAGCTTTTTCAGTGAGAGCTTCGGGTCAAGAAACACTTGGCGCACTTCCAAATAATACAATACATATTTATATAGCTCACAATCGACTTTTCTTGCTTTCTCCGGTTCGCGTCCTTCATACTTCTGCTCCCAATAAAGCCGGGCAGCCCGGAAAAGCAGATTCTTCTGCCTTTCGGAAGTAAAAGTGCGCTTGTCGCGGTGTAGAAACAGGTAGTCCATTGTACTCTCTTTTTATCGTCTCTATTTCAAATAAATACACATCTTTCAAACCCTTAAAAAAGAGTTGCGTTCGGTGCATCTCTTAGTAAGAGATACACCGAACGCACATAACCGCTTTATTATTAATTATTTAAGTCCCGGGGTTTATTTTCTGTTCCTTTGGTATGAGGGCAATGTCGCGCTTGCGGTCGCGCACGTTCTTTCCCCGCTCGAGCACCACGGGTTTCAGTCCCAACTCGATGAGCCGCAACGCCGCGAACAGCCCTCCCGGCCCCGCACCAACAACGACCACCTGCGGCGCGCTGTCCACCGGCCTGTAGTCTATCGTTTCGTAATCCGGCCCGGCAGGCTCCTCGTTAACGTACACGCGCACCGACATGCGCACAACAGTGTTGCGCTGCCGCGCGTCAATGCTCTTTTTATCGATACGCAAGGCCGTTATCGTGCGGCTGTCGATTGACAATTCCTGCGCCGCGCGCATTTTGGTGCGCTCCGCGTCGGCGGCGTCGCGCGGGGTCAAGGCCAAATCTATATTGTACAACATTTTTCCGTAATTTGTTTGCGCTTTCAAAATTACGCCATTTTCGGATAACACGCCGGCATGGCTGCAAGAAAACACCGTCCGCCGGCAACTCTTGCAGCCGTTTCATTTTCTTGTAAATATAGAACGGAAAAACACGCCGCCCCGCCGGCAACCCCGACATCCCTCCGTTCCGCCGGCTGCACGGTCAACAAACAACACCACTGCACGTCAGCAAGCAACTCCCCGCATGGGCAACTCCCCGCACGTTTGCATTGCATAAATATGCAGCCGAGAGATTGGGAGACTTTCTTAGGGAGTGGTAAATCGAATCTACAAGAAAATTGTATTCCTTCCAACTGTCGCAAACCGGCCTTGCCTAAAATTGCAACCCGTTTGCGTGGGCTCAAAACTCCACACCTACTCGCTGCCACCCATCTACAAAACAGAGCAACATCGTTGCGATGAATAAATATGCAGACGCGGAGTTTTGAGGCGGGGAAACGGGGCGGGAAAATGCAGACAAAGAAAGCGGGGATTTTTGTTGCACACTGCGGGTTTTCGGAAACGCTTTATTCATGCGGGTTTGGAGGGGGCGAAAAAAAGGTCGGACATATTTTAAAATTCCTCGGACCTTTTTTAAATTTTCTCAGACCTATTTTTTCTTTGCTCCTACCTACCCTTTTGCACACCCCGCGACAAAGACACAAAAACGTGTAAAAAATCCGGAGCGTTTTTCACGCCCCGGAAAATGAATATTCACGTCTTTCACACGTGCATAGTATGTCGTAAAACATGCCGTTCCCATACCTCCATAACGCACCACGCACCCGGGGCGGAGCAAGTCGGACGGATTGCAGCGCATGGCGCGGCGGCATTTCAAGTTCTCGAAGTAAACTTACGCCCGTGTACTGGGCCGTTCCGGCTTGCTTGTGGGCACATCCTTACCCGTACTCCAAAAAGGCCGGATTATCTTCATGGCAAAAAGGTTTTTGGTTGTAAATAAAAACCGCCCGGCCTGCACACTTAGCAAACCGGGCGGGATATGTTGTGTCAGTTGCTAATCATGTGCGAGAAAGAAGCCCAATCAATAGCCAACATGCCTTTTTGCGTCATGTGGCACTTTGCCTTGGCGCGGAAATCCACGCCAACGAACCCGCAGTAGTTCGGTATAAGCCACTCCGACAATCCCACAAAAAGGGGCAGCCGTTCTTCAACAGTAACTTCACCTTTTCCGTCATAATTTGCCGCACAACGAAAAATATCGTTGTAACGTGAACCAGGATAAGAACCTGTTATGTTATCTTCTATGAAAGAGCCATCTTTGTCATGGCCTTCAATAGAGAATTTTACATATGCGTTCACTTTACCCGGACGAGTGCCCTTTGGGGCGGTTGCCGGGTTTTTCATGTCGTCCTCCATTTGGAAACAGAAAAGCCTTGCTTTCAACTTGGCATCAGTTACTTCTATGGGCTTGCCTGCCAGCGGTGCGTAGAAATGAAGGTCATGGAGTGTCATCCCCTCCCAACGAGCCCTGTTATATTCCCTGAAGAAGCGGGGATAATACTCGTTCTTGTCGGGCTTAGACCAGCGCGCCCTCTTAAGGCTGTATTCTACGGAATTGTGTTCCGGGTTTTCAGCGTCGTAAACCACAGAATAGCCCAATTCAAGTTTGTCGTCATCCG
>ENA-ORRQ01000918-ORRQ01000918.1-human-gut-metagenome-genome-assembly--contig:-NODE-918-length-25445-cov-3.402245_pt1 | contig 25445 bp, 12 predicted proteins | sample MGYA00242177_ERZ509138 | MGnify/ENA primary metagenome ERZ509138 (study PRJEB26280, sample SAMEA2338628) | human gut metagenome | biome: human gut; feature: human-associated habitat; material: faeces... | reverse complement strand
AGACGATTAAATGTTAATTTAACGCAGTATTGAAATAAATCTCCCCAACTAGAAAGATAGAAAAGCACCTACAAACCCTGCAAACACTAAGACTTGGTACGGAGAAGGTATAGAGAGGGTACGGAGCGGGGCTATATCGCATCCATCGGGCTTCTTCCTAGATGAGCGGTAAATCCTGCACGAACCCCCGAAAACTACGAAAAACCCACAAAATCAGTCCTAAAATGCCGCAAAACGGCTCTTATATGGCTCAAAACTCACGAATTTGGGAGAAATCCCGACATCTGCCCGAAAATCGCAAAAATCAGCGAAAATGGAAGAAGTTAATCTTGATTGCACATGCATAACATTCAAATGCAGCGTTAAATCTTCTTAAAGCCTTCCTTATGCGCACGTGCGTACCTATTAATGCAAATTGGCTTTTTGTTTGCAAAGTAACTTCATTTATGAAATAAGAAATAATTTCACTTTAGTCTTTTATTCACCCTTGGGAACGGTTTAGACTAAAATCCATAATATCAAGCACTTGTAGTTTTATTACAATTAGCACTATTGTTTACAAAATTGGCGGTTTTGAGGGTAATTAGGGGAAAAGGTTTGGGGTGGATTGCGACCCGACAAACAGACTAGTGGTTGGAGGGGTAAATTTCCTTGACCGGAAACACGGCAAAACGTATCGCCAAATATTATATATTTGCCATCATAAATCAAATAATTGCAATTATGAGTGAAATTTTAGCAAGAATCCCAAAGAATTTGACCTCTTCCCCAGTGCTTGTGGAGAAGAAGGAGTGGGTATTGGGCGCTGCATCCTTGGCGCTTGGTATTGGTTCGTCTCTGTTCGGTGCTAACAAGGCGAAGAAGGCGGCTAGACGAGCACAAGCCGAGAACCAGTACAGAACGAACGCTGAGAAGGCTTGGTACGACAAGAACTACAATACTGACTACCTCGACACGAAGGCAGGACAGAACCTTATGAGAAGAGCGCAGGAGGTGCAGGAGGAGTATATCCGCAAGGCTGATGGTGCTGCTGCCGTTGGTGGTGGAACTGCTGCAAGCGTGGCACAAGCGAAGGAGAGTGCTAACAAGGCGATGGGAGACACGATTGCCAATATCGCAGCGCAGGACACTTCACGCAAGCAGCATGTGGAAGATGCTCATCTTGCCAACACTCAGCAGTTGTCTAGGGAACGTCAGCAGATAGAGCAGCAGAAGGCGCAGAACACTAGCGATGCAGCCCAAAACGCTTCAAATGCCCTCTTCAATTTCGGTGTGAACCAATTGGGGTCAGAACTCGAAGGATCTAAGTCGCAGAATAACAGCAAGTTAGCAAATTCAACACCTACACTTGATAACAAGAATGTAACAGACATAAGCACTGGGCTATCACACAAGGCTGATGCGAACGGACTTTTGAACCCGAACGCATCCAATAACCAGTTGGCTGGTAACACGATGCTGGATGAAGCGGTAGGCAACCTCAACAAGAAGAAGCCGAAGGTTCCTCACCTAGGAGTGTAGGGCTGGGAAGGTGAGGAGTGAGCGACTGACGAGGCAAGGGCAGGCAAGGCATAGAGTGGCACCCCAAGACCCCCACCCCCTTTGACCACCGTTTGTAATTATAGTATATAAATACATAAATAAAAATCCCGCCACCCCCCACCCCCTCATTTTGGATTTCGGTTTTCCGATTTTCCCCACCACTAATTTTTCGGGAAGTGTTAACGAATTTAAATATAAAGATTATGAAGATATTAATTAACGGAAAAGATATAGCAGAGCTTAGCACATGTTGCAAATGGTCCGTAAGAGACGGTAAGTTATTCAATGAGAATACTAATCGTTTCGAGGGAGTAAATGGTGACGTAATTACTTTTACTAAGGAGAATGGAGAGAAATACGAAGGTACTGTAATCGGATACACCTGCTATCAGCTTGTTTGTACAAAAGAAAGTGGCAATATGGTGCTATCAGTCAAAGAAGCCCTGTCTGCAGGAATAAGACATCGTTCAGTAGTCGAGTTGCTTGAAGATGATGATCCTGTCAAAGATGAACCTGATAAGGAATACGAAAATGTAGCTAATCAGAAAGAGATTATTAAATTCCAATACATTCTTGAACGTCTTTTTGATAAGTACATCAATACACCTTTTAGATTTTATGGTTCAGCTACAGTTATAGCAATATTGTTAGCGTTTGGCATTATTGCGTTATTTGAGTTTTTATTTTAAGTTTAATATTAAAACAAAATAGATATGACATTAAAAGAAGCAAAGAAGATATTGAAGAAGGAAGGTTTTCACATGGCTTTTGCTAAGGCAGTTATAAACCAGACTGGCGCAATAAGAGAATTTGAGAAGCCAGAAGTTTGCAAAGCCATAAAGGTTGCCAATGCAAATAAATGGGCCGTTGGCTTGTCTCCTACGGAATGGGATGAGCGTAAGGCTCGCTTGAAGAAGGAGCACGAAGAGAATACCAAGGCTCCAGGTTCTGGTGGAGAGCAGCCAAATGAAGGCAACCATGCCCTTGCAGAATCAGCCTCCCAGTTTAACGATGCCTTGTTGGATGAGCAGGCAAAGAAGATTGAAGAGCTTACCATGGAGAACGAGCGCATGAAGGACCAGGTTGCGGTTTTATATGCTTACAAAGAGCATAACGAGAACTTTGACAGAAAACAGATTAAGCGTCTCGGCAAGGAGATTGCCCGACTCAACAAGATCATCCACAAGAAGAACTTGAAGATTGATGAGATGCGGAAGGAAAGCTCTAGACACCTAAGAGGAAAGATGAAGATGTTCGGCGAGAATTTTGGTTTGGAACAGGAGTTAAATGATAAGAATGCTGTTTTGTCTGACGTTGCAGAGGAACTTCGCCTTTCAAAGATTCGTGAGAAGAATCTGACCGAGGTGTGCCAGAAGTACGTGAAGGAGAACGAGGATTTGAGGGAGCAGCTTGCCAATAAGGTTGTTGACAAGATTGATGCTCAGGCTTTGAAGAGTGCAGAGAGTGCTCTTGCTTGGAAGGAGAAGGTGATTGCAGAGAAGGATATGGCGATTGCCTACAACGAGAAGATGATTGCCGACTTGCAAGAAAAGCTGGCGGCTACCAAGAAGGAGTTGGAAGGAGCAAATAATCTGGTTGAAATAGTTCGTAAAGGTTCTAAAGAGTATTGCGAATATGGTATTGCGGCTGAGAAGATGATTCAGAAGATGGCAAAGGATATTGTTGATGACAGACCAGTCTCCTCAAAAGATTACAAGCAATATCGTCTTTGGGCGAAAGGTTACAGATTCAACCCTAAGCTGCCTGAACGTACCGATGAAGAGGAGAAGAAGCAGAATACGGCAAAAAGTACTCTCGATGATTTGAAAGAGAAAGCTTACGAATCCTTCAACGCAAAGGCGTGTAATCTCGGACTCGTAGGAAGCAAGGACGGAAACGGCATCATAGACCAGATGATTGGAGTTGATATTGCAGAGAAAGGTGCAGACCATTCTGGTGTAACCGTTCTATGCGGTAAGTATTGTATTGATGATATAATAAAGAAAATGAAGTAAGATATGCCAATAAATAATCATAATCCACAGCAGCAGAAAATGGTACCTGTCTCCATTAATGGGTATCCTGAGGCTGTACATGATATGATGAGGGCTAAGTACCCAGATTATGATCAGGTGATGGGGTTGGGGAACCAGACTATGCAGGGTGGTCCTAGTGGGAAGATTCCAGCGGTTGCTCCCCAACCTATGAATGTGAACGTGTTTCAGCAGAATGGGGGCGTTAGTGGTAAGCTGGAGGCTCCTGCTGTTCAGACTCAGCAGGCACAGCCGGCGGCTTCTTCTGTACAGACTCCCTATCTTGGTGATGCAGCAGAGAAGACTCAGCAGCCTCAGACCAGTTTCGATGGAATGCAGCAGCCTCCTACAGGATGGAAGGCGGACGGAACGCCAAGCTATGATGCGCTTTCTTCCGCTTTAAGTGGCTATCAGACGGCACATAGCAAGCAGGTTCCAGAGTTCCAGGCAGATCCTTCCCAGAGGGATGGCGGTTTCTTCGGTTGGCTGGGCAAGCTGATTCCCAAGAGCCGACCGGGTATGCGTGAGGGCGAGACTCCTGATGAGTATGACCGCAGGATCACCACCAACCGGGAGCGTATTGCGGCATTCGCCGATACCATACGTCACATGGGCAACATCGTGAATACTTCCAAGGGTGCGCCTTTGCAGGTGTTCAACGACCCTACCTCCATGCTGGAACAGGGGTATCAGAACCGCAAGGCTCAGAGACAGAAGCAGGATGCCATTGATGCTGATGCGGCTTACAAGCAGGCGAACCTTGACTTAAAGAGTGCTGCCGCCAGAGCTGATCAGGCTTACAAGCTGTATCTGGCAGGGCTTCGTGGCGATAACGCCCAGCTCGCCAAGGATAAGTTTGAGTACCGAAAGGGCAAGGATGCGGCAGCTGCACTGTACAGACAGGAGAAGGACCAGCGAGACTTCGAGTATAAGCAGGGGCGTGACAAGGCAAAGGATGAGCAGGCTAGGCAGCGTCTGGCTATTCAGCAGTACAACACAACCCATAAGGGGCGTGGCGGCGGTGGACGGTCAGGAAAGAGCGGTAGCGGCTCTGGTGCCAAGTACTGGTTTGAGGATAAGAACGGCAAGATGCGCTATCAGCCTAACAAGACAATGTGGGAACAGGAGTACTACCGTGAATACGGCAAGCTTCCGCAGGGCGAGACTTCTACTTCTACCAGTACGAAGACCATCAATCCGAAGACTGGCGCAGAGGTAACGACCACCACAAGACGAAAGGGTGCATCTGTTACCAGTCAGGCAGCAGCTTCTCAGAATGCGGCTAGGAATGCGAGAAACAGACAGAAGCCTACCGGCAAGTCGCATAACGGCTATAAGAATACAAAGAAACTTGGTTTATAAACATTAATATATAATATATGGCTGGAGATAAATTTGACCAACTTTATAACGCCTTGAAAGCCGATGGCGCAGTATCGGGAACTAGAGAACATTTCAGACAGTTCGTGTATGCGCCTGGCAAGCAGGGCTATCATAACAGAAAGCAGCTCTATGATGCGCTTCACGCAGACGGTGCTGTTTCCAGTAAATCGTATGAGGAGTTTGCGCAGCGACTCGGACTTCACGCAGTAAATCCGAAGCCTCAGCAGCAGAAGCCAGTTCAGCCTGTCAAGAAGCTGACTATGAAGCAGAGAGCGCAGGAAGTGGCACAGGAATATCAGCAGACTCATCAGCCTACTGATTACCTTCACAGACCGCAGAACCAGATGGGCAGGGCACGGAGAAATGCGCCGGTCAAGGCTTCTCCTTTCGTTCAGTCTCTCTATGAGATTGACAATGCACAGAAGGGACCTGATTATTCAGTTGACTATACATCACCAAAGGCTACACAGCAGGTGTATCAGCAGAATCAGCAGGTAAGAAGACAGGCGGCTAAGACGGCGAGCGACCATATTGTAAATGATGAGTACCGCAGACAGAACCAGCCGATGATTGACAACGGAACCGTCGGCGTGATGAAGCCTATGGGTGAGATTGAGCAGGAAATGAGCGATTCCGCAAGCAGGTTTGTTGATGCAAACTTGGGAGATTATATCAATAAAGCTGTGCTTGGCGAGCAGAATGCGGCTGGCAAACGAGCTGTCGATGCCTATAACAACTCATTTGCAGCAGGTGGCGGCGGTGGCGGCGGTATTAACGATTTACTCATGCGCTCTCTGGCATACAACGAGGAGAATGATCCAGACAAGATGATAGAGAATCTTGCCAATAATGCAAGGGGTGGACTTGAGAAACTTTTCCAGAATCCTAGCTTTGTGGCAAAGGTAAAGAACGAGGCTGATATGCTTGGAGTTACACCAGAGGCTTACGTGGAGTCGATGCTTCCTCACTTGAAGGACAGACTTTCAGCAGCTTTGGAAAAGTCAGAATACAACAAGTACCTTCCTAAGGATGCGTTCGAGAATATGGCTAACAGATTTATCGACTCTAACACAATCGGAAAGCTGGTCCGTGGCGCAACCATGACTCGTGGTCAGAGAATTATGCAGGAACGTGCTTCTGCTGCAACGGCAGCTGGCGAGAATCCTTATTATAAAGGTAGCACCGTAGAAAACGTGGTTGCTGATGTGGCAGGTATGGTTTCCGACCCTGTATTTAAGGGCGCAGCTGGCGCAGGTGGAAAGGTTGCTGGCAAGCTGATTGGTAACAGTACCAAGCTATCGGCATTGATGGCTAACGGAAACCTTGCGCAGAGATTGACGGCAAAGGGAGCGCAGGTTGTGACAAGCGGCGGCGTTACCGGTTTTGTGTTCGATTCTACAGGCTCTGTGATTCAGAACTATTCTACTGGCGAAGACACTTCTCTGGGAAACACCTTGAAGGTTGCAGCAAAGGGCGGTACGACTGGAGCAGTAAACTTTGCTACTATGAGTCTGGCAGGTATTCCTCTAAGTGAAGTAGGAAGAAGCATAGGTCTGAAAGCTGTAAAGGGAGGCTCATTCTGGGGGAATACAGGAAGAGCTACTGCAAAAATTGGCTTGGAGTCAGGAAAGACCTATATGGAAGCTATGGGTATGTATCTTGGTGGATATGTATCAGGAAAACTTGAAGGAAGAACGGATGCCAACGGAAAACCTATCGAGTTTGATTTGTGGAGTGGCACTATGGAGAGTCTTCCTACGGCTATCGGTTTCAGATTGCAGCATGCCGTGGAAGGATTGAGAGGTGGAAGAAAGAACGAGAAGGGTGAAGATATGGGCTGGTTTGGCTCTACCATTGCCAACTTCAAGGATTTCCTCACGTCAGACAAGGCTAAGGAATCAAGATTCCTGATGACGGAGGATGAGAGAAATCAGATATTTTCTTCCGGCGCTATGAATGGTTTGATGCCTGACGGAGAGAATATTGTCAGCTACGCAAAAAGAACCAAGAATAAGAAGGTAAGCTATGATGATCCATATCTGGAAACAGATGCTTCCATGATCAAGAATACTTATGACCAAATCATGGCAGACCCTAAGGTTTCTTGGGATGCCAAGGCTAAGTTCTCAGCCATGGTTACCGGAATCATTCCATCGGCTCGCCCGATGATGGACTATATCACATACTCTAGCGAGGACTATGTGAAGGACGGGTTGCTGATAGGAAAGCGCAAATACGTGAACGAGTATTCTGCCAAAGGCGAACTCTTGTCGAAGATTCCTTATGATAGTAAAGTAGATAGAGACAATGTAGTCTATAAGCACAATATCGTAAGGGAAAATCAACGTCTGTATAACGCAATGGGCTTACTTGCTAGACAGGACAGAAACAACTATGAGCTACAGAACGACTTCTTTGTGGAGAACATGAAGAAGCTAGGCCCAGATGTCAACAGTATGGTAACAAATATGGGCAATGAAGGTTCTGATGTTTTCAGAGATTTTTCGTTCTTTGCATTGAACTCAGAAAAAGGAACTGTTCTGAAAACCATTGATTCTGTAGCCGCCCGTAACGGAATGAAGAGTGAGGACCTCATCAAAGCCATGAAAAAGAATCCTATGAAACGAACGGATTTCGAGCAGAATGTATGTGTTGAGCTTCGCCGTGTATTGGAAGCAAAGGCTTTTCCTAATGGTAAGGTTCATGAGGAGCAGAGCAAACTCAACGGCAAGGATATTGCTGAGGATAACAACCTTGGTACCGAGCAGCCGAACGGCGATGCAGTAAAGCAGGAACTGAATGGTCTGAGACAGGCAGAGGAAGAAGTGGAAGTGCTGATGCGTGACAATGATGTGTTCATCCAGAACTTCAAGAAGCTACAGAGCCAAGGCTTAACGAATCCTCAGATTTATGACTGGATGGTCCAGCAGGGCGGCTTGACCGTAGAGCAACTTGAACCATTTGCCCATTATATTAATGCGAACGCTAGAGTGCAGGGTATGCAGGAAGCTACCAAGCAGAAGATTGAAGAGACTGTATCAGCCTTTGTTCAAGATTGGAGCTATCACGGAACATTGAACGGTCAGCCAACGAATGGCGAACAGGCTTTGTACGTGCAAGACAGCAACGGAAGAACACTTCTTGTTGGTTCGGGTGATGTTGCCTTCGACCAGACTACAGGCAGAGCCAAGGAAGGCAGCGGCGATATGCTTGTCTGCTTCGACCCTAACACCAAGGAAATGGTCTATGTGAAAGCTGACGAGGTTACTTTCTTCCAGAATCAGCCTATCGACCAGTTTGTTGCTGAGTATCGCCAGAGATTGCAGATAAAGAACTCTGAGCCTTACAATCAGGCGGCACAGGAACAGGCTATGTTGGACTCTGCCAAGACTCAGCCAAAGGAGCAGGAGGCACAACAAGATAATACCACAAAATCGGAAGATAGTACCACAAAAGATGGTGATTTAACAAAAAATGATACCACTTTAACAAAAGTTGATACCACATCGGGCGAAGATAATACCACAAATGAGAACTTAGCACCACAAGAGCAGCCTCAGCCTAGCAGAAAGTTTGCCGATGGTACAGAGGTTCCTATGACTACAGATAGCAAGGGAAGACCTACACCAGACTATGGGAAAATGACTCCTGAGCAGAGTGCGGAGATTCTTACTGAGGATTTCGGGGAGAATGCCGAGAAGGTAGTGGACGGACAGATTCAGAAGGCTGAGAAGGCTTTGAAGGATGCCGAGAAGATGAAGGTGGACTATACCGCAGAGCCTAACGACATCATGGAGCAGGAGACTTTGAAGAATCAGACTATTGAAGCTGCCAAGAAGCAGTTGGACCACGCTCAGAATATCAAGAAGGCTATGACTGCCAAGAAGGTTGCGGAGACTGTTGGTAAGACCGAACAGACTGAGGGCGCACATGAAGCTGGCAGCGTGGCTGCACAGAAGTTTGTGAATGCACCTAGGCTTGTAGGCAACAAGCGCACAAGAATGCTGCCTGACGGAGAGACTAAGATTAAGGGACACTATGAGATTGTGCCGGCTGAAAGTCTTACTCCTTCTCATGATGTGAATAACGGCTATAAGAAATCTGAGGGATTCCCTACAGATGCTGAGGGAAGAACCGTGAATGACCGTGACTATGAACACGACAAGGCGGCTCAACAGAATACGGACCAGATTTCCAGAAAGTATAACGGTATGGCTATCGAGCAGGTGCCGGTGGTATCTGACGAGGGTATCGTATATGATGGTAACGGTAGAACGATGGCAGGACAGAAGGCTGCAAAGGAAGGCACGGATGGCGAATACATCAACGACCTTCTGGAGAATGCTGAGAACTTCGGATTCACAAGAGAACAGATTGAGCAGAGCGGCATCGAGCATCCTCGTCTGGTATTGGTGACCGATGAGAGATTGCCATACGATACGGCTACCTTCGCTAAGTTTAACCGAAACGAGAAGAAGACTCAGAGTAATACCGAACAGGCAGTTGCCAAGGCTAAGACCTTGACTTCTTACGAGGTAGGAGCGATTGTTGCAGAGATTGAGGGAAATGGTTCTCTTGAAGCATTCTTTAACAATTCCAAGGCAATAAATGACTTGGTAAAGACGTTAGTAGATAAAGGTATCATCGGACAGAACGAGGTGGCACAGATGATGGATAGCCCTGAGCGACTTTCTGCACAAGGCAGGGAGTATGTGAAGAACCTTCTGTTGGGTTCCATCTTCAAGCCAGAGACTATCAGAATGCTGGGCATCGACTCTACGGTGAAGAACAAGGCTATCAACGCTATCCGCTCGGTAATGGACAACATGAAGCTGGGCGAGTTCTCTCTTCGTGATGAGATAGATCAGGCTATCCAATTGCTCTATGAGGCAAGACAGGGTGGCAATAAGGTTGATACGTTGCTGAGAACACCAGACATGTACGTTGAGGATGCAGCTAAGCGCTACCCTTCTATCTCTCAGATGATGGCTTTGGCTCTGGAAGGAAAGGTTGCAGATTTCAGGGATTTGCTTGACGAGTACAACCGTATCGCAGCAGCAAGAAATACTGGCGAGGGAAATGTATTCGGTGAAGCACCTACCAAACCAGAGTTGATAAAAGAATTTTTGGACTTTAAAAAATGGCAAGATTATGGAACAGGACATTCAGAAAATGAAAGAGGCAATGATGTTTCAGGCGTTGAAGAACCTAAACAGGAAGCATCAGGAGGAAATGAACCAGCAGAAGCAGAGCGACCAAGAGTAGAAGAGGCTGACGACTTAGAAAACAAGGAACTCGAAAGTCGTATTGAAGTTACGGACGAGGAAACCGAGACCCCATCAAAGTACGGTCCTATCATGAAGCAGAAGATTCTGATTGATGGAGACAAGGAAGTGATGAAGGTAGATGAGCCTAACAAGAAGGGCGAGTACACTGGGTCTTACTATGAGTATGATGGCAAGAAGTTTGGCGATCTGAATGAGGTTGTAGAGCATATTGACGAGGCGAATGCAGATAAGTTGACTGATGTAGAATCTGATTGGCAAAATAAGATTGACGATTATATCGCCGAGCACTACCCACACCATAATGGTGTTCGTTCTCGCACTCCAGAAGAGCAAGCAGCATACGACGCTGAGGCTGAGGATATGAAGAATGACCCAGTTTTGGCACAGATGCGAAAGGATGAAGAGAATGCTTATAAGGAAGCTGAAGGTGGTATTCCACTTCTTCCTAAGGAAGAGAAGCAAGACCCTACTTTTAACCCGATTGCGGCAGCTGCTGACGCATTCCATGAAGAGCAGAAGCAGAAAGGTGAATTTGCCATGAACTTGAAGATTGGCAAGGCCCGACAAGATTATGCTGCCGCCAAGGAAAGCGGTGATGCTGAGCGGACCACCAAGGCTGCCAAGGAATTGAAGCATCTTTTAGACGATAAGTTGAAGCAAGAAGGTAAAGACCTTTCCGAGAGACAGAAGATTATCTCCGAAGAGATAGGAAAGGCTGAGGCTGAGATAATCGACAAGCCTTGGGAACAGATGGATTTGGAGGAACGAGAAGCTGTTTCTTCAAAGAACCCTCTCACGGAATCAGAGATTAATGAACTGACCTCTGAGGAAAATAAAGAATTGATACCTGCCGCACTCGCATATTTGCGTGGCGACAAGAGCAATATCATAAACGCAATATCTTACTTTAAAATTTGGAACGATGTTAGAAATAGACATGAGAATGTTTCCGACAATAGCGGAACAGAAAACGGAACACAGCTGGATGCTGCCGATACTACAGGCGGCGAAGGATTGGGACTGGGACGAGGACGAGAAAGCGGAAGACCTGATGGACCAGTGGATAGAGGAACAGGCAACGAAGCTGCACCCGGAGAGCGAAATGGCGGAGAGAGTAATCAGAACGACACTACTCTATCTGCTGGAGAACAAGGCAATAAGCAAGGTGAAGGAAATTCATCCGGAGTGGGCGCAGTACCTGCCGGAAGTTCTGACACCAACGGAGGCGGTTCAGCTGGCGGAAATGGAAATGTATCTGGAGGAAGCGGACGTGAAAGCAGCAACAGACCTGCTGACACAAATGCAGGACGGAAGCCTGCAGCCAAGCAAGGAACTACTTTCCCAGATAGCACAGCAGAACGGCTAAAGCAGGAAAGAGCTGAATACGAGAAGAAGAAGAAAGACTTCTGGGCTAGATGGAAGAAGGCAGGGCAAGGCTATGCCAAGATTGCCCTGACTCCTTTCAAGAAGCTCAACCTCACGCCAGAGCAGATTGAAATGCTGCCTGAGTTGGTAAAGATGCACCTTAACGGTGCCGTCTTGAAGATCAAGGAGGGTATATACAAGTTCAACGAGTGGAAAGCTGCCATGCTTGCCGAGGAAGGCGAGGAACTGAAAATGATAGGTCTTAGTGATGATGATATTGACAGATTCATTGAAGACTACTGGAACACTCCTTACGAAATGGATGGTGAGACTCATACAATCAGAGAGTGGAGCAGCATCTATGGAAACCAGCAGCTGAAAAAGAAGCTCAGAGAGCCTCTTGAAGAGAAGTATAAGAGGCAGATGGAAGCCGAGCCTATAGAAGTGAAGGTGGGCGACATGAAGAACATTGAGGAGACTTTGCCTTATCTCTTGCCTCAGCAGCAGGAAGATGTATTGAAGGCTGAAACTCAGTTCTTCGGAAAGGAACACTCAGACCGTGAGCACGCTTACGGTAAGGGCTACCTGTTTACCAATGGAACTGGTACAGGAAAAACATACACAGGTCTTGGCATTGCTAAGCGATTGGCTAAGCAGGGCAAAGGCAGAATACTCTTTATTACTCCTAGCCAGAAGAAGGTTTCCGACTGGATAAAGGACGGAAAGAATCTTGGTCTGGACATTAAGGATCTTGACTCCTGGGCAAAAATGCGTGGAACCACTGCTACTACAGAAAGTGGAGAAGGAATGGTAATCACTACATTTGCAAACTTTGGTCTGAATAAGAAACTTCTTGAAACAGAATGGGATGCCGTTATCTATGACGAGTGCCACCGTATCATGGAAAACAAGAAGGGTACTGAAACTGCCAGAAGCATGCAGCACTACATGGTTACCAATCGTGACGAGAATCATTGTTTCCAGAGATTGCAGAGCATCAACCCTGAGTATCAAAAAATGAATGGTGCTGCTGAAAAATTTGATGCTTTGAGACAGAAAGAAATCGACCGCATAAAAAAGGAATATAAGGACAGTCACCCAAGTGCAACAGATAAGGATGTAGTGAATGCTACATTGAAGAGTCTTCCAAGGGAATTGAACAACTTCGCTCCATCAGACGGAATGACTTTCCCTAAACTTGGAAAAGCATATCAGGATTTCATCAAGGCAAGAGATGCATATAATAAGGTAGAGCCTAAACTGAAAGAGCAGGCAAAGGACTCGTGGAAAAACACAAAGACCATATTCCTGTCTGCTACACCTTTCAATACCAGAGAGAATCTTGATTATGTTGAGGGATACATCTTTAAGTACCCAGAAACGGACGAGAGAGGAATGGGTGGAAGAACCCAGTTCTATCTTAATCACTTTGGCGCAGCATACAAGTTCCGCTACCATCGTCTGGAGCAGAGCATCAGTAACCCGGATGCCGTAGCCAAGCAGGAAGTTGCCTTCTCTGATTACTTGCAGAACACACTTGGCACAATGAGCGGAAGAATCATTGATAGCCCTTACGATTACTCTAGAGACTTCCCTACCGTGGCTCCTGATCATGCCGAGGATTTCAATAATGCGGTGCAGGACACATTGAAGACAAAGTATCTGCATGATGCGTACAGCAAGACCATCGGTGATTACAACTATGGCAGTGCCCTTTTCGAGACTATGAAAGTATCTGCTGCCATTGACAGAATCAAACAGCACTTGGATTTGGGTAGAAAGGTTGTTATCTTCCATCGCCGTGTAGAAAGCAAGGAACCTTTGGAGGCTCCATTTGCCTACATGCTTAGAGTTGCCAACGAGCAGATTAAGATGATGAAGCCAGGCAAGGAGCGTAACGAATATATCAAGGAATGCACAGAGTTCCGAAACAAGTATGCAGACCTTCTGGAATGGGAGAAGACTCTTGACTACAGTATGCCAAGAGAACAGATTGCAAAGGTGTTTGGAGAGAAGAATGTGTTGTTCTTCAGCGGAAAGGAAAGCAAGAAGGTGAAGGATAAGGCGATTGATACCTTTAATGATGACGATAGCGGAAAGAATATCATCGTTATTCAGGAAGCTTCTGGAAAGGAAGGAATCTCACTTCATGATACCACAAGCAAGCACCAGCGTGTCTGTATCACCCTCGCATTGCCTCAGAGTCCTATTACAGCCTTACAGATTGAAGGTCGCATTTACCGTATCGGTAACATGAGCAATGCCATCTTTGAGTACCCTATATTGGGTCTCAACTCTGAAATGATGCTTTTTGGAGAAAAGTTCAATAATCAGGTAAGTACTACCGAGAACCTTGCATTGGGCAGTAAGGCAAGAAACTTGCGTGACAGTTTCGCTAATGGTATCTTGGAACATAGCGGTATAGTACCGGTAGAGAACCAGGGTGTAGGTGGAAAGGAATTTGATGCAGCAACACCAAGTGAGAATGATCCATTCGATAATGCGGTGCTTGATTATTACAGCAATCAGAAACTAAACAAGAACAATCGTGAAGGTAGCGACTACTTCCCTACCCCAGAGCCTCTTGGTTACAAGATGGTAGAATGGGCAGGATTGGGTGAAGGTGACTCTGTATTGGAGCCTAGTGCCGGTCATGGAGCCATCGCAAGATACGTGCCTAAGACTAATGAAATGGTAAGCATCGAACCTAGTCAAAGTCTCTTCACGAAGTTGCAGTTGAAGGCTGGCGGCTTGGGCAGAAAGTTCCTGAATAATACATTTGAGAACTATGCGCTGAACAACAAGCACGATGTAATTGTAATGAATCCTCCTTTCGGCAAGGCTGGTGCATTGGCTATCCAACATGTTGACAAGGCATTCAAGCACTTGGATGAAGGAGGTCGTATCGTAGCAATCATACCTAGAGGTTCAACAGACAAGAAGTTTGACAAGTGGTATAACGAGCAGAAGAACGTTGCCATGCGTGCTGAGGTAAATCTGCCTGATATCCTTTTCCAGCAGGCAGGAACCAGAGTTGCATGCCGAGTAGTTGTATTGGATAAGATTTCCGATGCCGCTTTGAGAAGCAAGGCAGGTTATCCTGAAAAGATTGATCTGAGCGGTCATTACGATAAGATTGAAGATTTTTTCAATGATCTTCGGGATATTGAAATGCCTGAGCGTATCATTGATACGAATCTCAAAATGCAGAAGAAAGCCAAGGCTTCTGTCAAGGATATTATGGAAATCAAGGGCGTGAAAAACGTTTCTTATGGTAAGACAGGTATTGATGTGTCTTTGGCTGGTTCTTGGATGAACTACGGTATATCTTTCACTGGTAGTGACAAACCGAACTACTGGAGAGATAAGATGGCTAACTATTACACCAAATATGATGAGCTTCAAAAGCTGGAGTATCAGGAAAACAAGCAGGCGGTGTTTGATGAGTTGAAGAAACTGTCTTGCAAGCTTGCTGGTATGACCGAGGATGAAATGCAGAGATACATCAGTAACCGTCAAGAAAACGGAAAAATTCACTTCCGCATAGAAGAAAATGCTGAAAATGAGGGAAGTTCTGAAAAACTTTTCTTATCTTTGCAGGAGAAGTCTAACAATAAAAAAGAATATAATGAAACAGTTACAGAACTCGCAAACAGAGTTAAGCAAGGAACAGCAAGAATTGCTGGAGAGATTGAAGAAGGTTCACGCCGTGGGTCCAGCCCTAACTACGGAGGATTACCTGCAATTGCTGGAAAAATACTCAATGGAGCGTATAAGCAAGGGCGTGGACAATCTGGAGAAATGGCTGGAGGAGCATCCGACCGAAAGGGGGAGGAAGTTCTTTCGTCTGACTTTGTTTATGCCCAAATAGAAGATTGGGCAAAAGAAAACAAGTGTTACTTTAACGAAGAAGATATTGCAAAGGGTTCTTTGGATGGAGAGGCGTGGAAAAATGGCGCAGAGGCTTACGTATATCGTTCTAAAGATGGTAAGTCTGCTATAAAAGTAATGCCATTTGATCCATACTATAAAAATCCTGTTGATTATTATCTTGACAGAAATAGATACTTCAATGATGTGTTCCCTGATACTGCCATCGAAGTAATGGGATATGGCAGAGACAATAATGGAAAATTTTCTATTTTTTACAAACAGCCTTTAATTGAAGGTGAAACTGTTATTGAACACTTCAACGGTGATGGAGAGAAAGCTAACGAGTATATTGATAATATGCTTGCAAACATGGGGTACAACAAAAAGGTTCCTCATGATGAGTGGGGTTGTATGTCAGATAGCAACGGAAAGTACAATATCTTTGATGTAAACTACAGTAATGTTATCATTGGAAAAGATGGAAAGCCTCACGTAATAGATGCAGAGGTTTTGCCGGTTGATTACAAGAATGATGGCAAGACCGAGATAAAGGACAACGATTCTGAAACCCATTTCCGAAATGACAACGATTCACCCGTATCAATTTCTAAGGATGCTCCTGCTGTAGTAAAGCATGTTGCAAAGGTTGCAAAGGCTACAGGCGGCAAGGTCAAGATGTTGCAAAGTGTCGAAGAGGTAACCAATGCCGAGGCAAAGGCAAGACTTGAAAAGGGTGAAAAGGTAGAAGGATGGTACGATGAACGCACAGGTGAAGTTGTGCTGTATATGCCTAATATCCATGACAGATATACTGCCGAGAAGACCATTTGGCATGAGGTTGTTGGACACAAGGGAATGAGAGAGTTGTTTGGTGATGAACGATTCGACAAGTTCCTTCGTGATGTATGGTATGACTTGGATAAGCCTGAGAATGCGGCTTTGAAGAAGCTGGTGGATGAGGAGAGAAAGTTCAATCCTCTGAATATCTATAATGCCATTGAGGAAGGTATCGCCCGACTCGCCGAGGATGGCAAGGGTGAACCGGGATTCTGGAATGGTATCAAGAATAAGGTATCTGATTTCCTTCATGAAATCGGTTATCGTATTGCCCCTAATACTAAAGATGTGAAGTACTTGATCTGGTTGAGCAAAAACTTGCAGAAGAATCCGAATGATCCTTATTGGAAGATGAGAGCCGAGGCGGTGAAATACCGTCTCGACCATGAGCGTATGCCTGTTGTTGTGGCGCACGATGGTATGTTCTACGGCAATGATGGCAAGGTTCGCAGTATGGAAAGTCTTACCAAGAGTGAGTGGGATGAGGCTACAGACGGACAGATTCACTTCCGCACTACCCCATCTGCCGGCACCGCACTCGATAGATACCACCGTTCGCTGGACGAGCACGGTTATATGCTCACCGAGAGCTATATGGACAATATGCTTTCGCTGAAGAAACTGATGAATGCGATTGTGCCAGACAAGAAGATTGAGGATATTGCCTCTTCTGAGAATCCTTATATGCTGCAGAACACCATGCAGGGTGCGATGAGTGATGCGGCTAAGATGTTTGAGCGCAACGTAATGAAGCCTCTGAATAAGGCGATGGCTGACGTACTGGATGCTTTCGATGGCAAGAAGGATGATGAGAAGATCAGAAACTTCAATCTCTATATGATTACCAAGCACGGCTTGGAGCGAAACAGAGTATTCTTTGTCCGTGACTTCATCAGACGGATGAGAATGGACGAGCAGAAGAAGCAGGATGCTGACATCTTGGAGAACCGCTGGAGTAACGAGAAGGAACGTCTGAATAACGAACTGAATGCCGGTAATATCGACCTGAAGGAGTACTACAGACAGATGGATGAGTTCATCAGCAATGAAATCGACCCAGACTATAAGGCTGGCGAACACGACTATTCTGGTTTTCACGCCATTCAGGAAGTGGAGAAATATTCTGACCCATACGATGACACTGAGGCTATTCAGAGCGTGATGGATTCGGAAGCGAAGATGGAGAGAATCAAGAAGGGAGCCGTGAAGGACTATTGGGATAAGGTGAAGGCTGCTACCCAGTATTCTATTGACAGCGACTATAAGAACAACATTATCGACAAGGAATCACACGATTATGTATCTAATATGTTCAACTGGTATGTGCCTTTGAGAAAGTATGATGAGGATACGGCGGAAGATGTGTATGGTTATATCACGGAGGTGGGCGACCCTAAGAACTACATTGGAAGCACGATCATGAGAGCAAGAGGGCACAAGTATCTGAGTGAGACTAACGTTCTGGCACAGATTGGTGCTATGGGTAACAGAGCTATCAAGAACGGCGGTTTGAATGCCATCAAAATGGCGTTTGCAAGATTCGCAAGAAACAACTCGAATAATAATCTGATTACCGAAGTAAGCGTATGGTACGAGAAGGACCCTATGACCGGTATTGTTTATGAGCGCTATCCTGATATTCCTGATGATGCTACACCAGACGAAATCAACCAGATAGTTGCAGACTTCAATACAGACATGAAGGCAAAGGCTGCACAGGGTTTGGCGTCGAAGGTTTACCGCAGGGGCAGTATCGGCTATAAGTTCCAAAGAGCAGAAAACAAATCACAGCATATCGTGGACGTGAAGATTGCCGGAAGGACACATTCTTTTATTATTAACGGAAATCCTAGAGCAGCGCAGGCGCTGAATGGACTGCTGGAGCATAAGAATGATACTTTAGTAGGACGAGTAGCCGCTAGCATTTCAAGAAATATGGCTCAACTCTGTACTTCATACAATCCTGAGTTCGTGATGCGAAATATGATCAAGGACTTTGAGTATGCATCGATTAACCTATTGGCAAAGGAAGGTTTCAGATACACCAAGTTATTTGAACAGTACTATGCTAAAGTAGGTATCATTGAGGGTATCAGAAACTCAAAGCTCAAAGATTTAGCAGACACAGGAGGCTTCGGTTTGTTTGCCAAGTATCGGAACGGCACTCTTGATACAACCAATAAGCTGCACAGATACTTCAAGGAGTTCATGGAGAACGGCGGCGAAACCGGTTGGGTTCAGATTAAGAATATGGAGGATTTCACCAAGGAGTATAAGGCACATGTCAAGACTGAGCGAAACAAGATTCAGAAGATTGGTATGGGTATCTATGATGCCATTTTTACCAATCTGGAGAACATCAACGAGATTGCTGAGAACTTGGCTCGCTTCGCTACCTATTGCGCTAGCCGAGACAGTAACCGTTCGGTGATCCGCTCTGTATATGATGCCAAGGTGGTATCTACAAACTTTAACCGACATGGTTCGGGTAATGCCATCTACTCTTTCAAGAATGGAGAAATGGGAACAGGCAAGACTGCAAGAAAGAATATCTACGGATTCACGGCTGCATGGTTCAGAAACTCTTCTATGTTCTTCAATGCCGGTATTCAGAGTACTAATCTCCTGATCAAGAACTTCAAGAACAACAAGTCTGGAACAATCGGTTATATCGCCAGTGCTCCATTTATCAGCGGTATGGCTATGGCTCTTCTCAACAACTTCATCATCAGTAATGAGGATGAGAAGGACAGAAATGGCGTGAAAGACCCATACGCTGAGCTGCCTGACTATATCAGAAGAAACAACCTCTGTGTGTATATTGGTGGCGGCGAGTTCGTTACTATTCCGCTTGCGATTGAGGAGAGAGCCTTCTATGGCTTGGGTGACTTTGCGGCTGGTATGACCTTCTCAAAGAATATCTCCAGTCAGAAAATGCCAAACCTTACGGAAAACAAGGATATTGATAAGTATCTGAATCCGTTTATGGATGCCGTGGGCTGTATGTCGCAGCTGGTTCCTGTGGCTGATTATCTTGGAAATGCTTCCTTCGGTAAGCATCCTGTGCAGGAAACCATCAAGGCGGTGGCTCCTTCTGCTACTTCTCCTTTCCTGGAGTGGGTGTACAACAGCGACTGGAAGGGTGCTCCTATTCGGCGAGACAACAAGTTTGATGAGAATCAGCCTTCTTGGATGCTTGCATACAAGGGAACACCAGAGTGGATGATCAATATGAATAAGAAGGTGAATGCGCTGACAAATGATGTTGCTCCGGGTAACGAGGATATGAAGGGTAATGACTTCTTGGATGAAGTTACCAATCCTTCTGCCCTGCACCATTTCTATGGAAGCTATTTTGGCGGCGCTGCAACATTCGTTGAGCGAGTTGGCGGATTGATAAAGAACGGTAAAGATACGGAAACCAAGGATATTCCTTTCCTTCGCTCTCTTCTCTATACACCAAACGAGCAGAGCAGCTTGCAGCGAACCAAGAGCAAGTGGTATAACTACAAGGACGAAATGGAGAAGACCATGGCGAACGTGGACCGCCTGAAATCGAAGAACGTTCCGCTGGATAAGAGAATCACGAATATCGGGGAGTATTATCAGTTCCAGAACTCCAAGGAAGCTGCCAAGGTGAGAGTAATCGAGCTGGCAGAGAAGCAGATGAAGCGATGGAAGAAGCTCAGAGATAAGTCTTCTGATACCGAGAGTATCAACTTCGCTAATCAGAATATTGACAGAATCATGATGGATGCGGTGGATGAGCTGGATAGGCTGGAATAATATAATGAGGAGTGGGCGCTTGAGTGCTCACTCCTTACTTTAGCTAAAATTGAGATAACCTTCTTTTATATCTCTGTCACCTTTTACTACCTCTAGAATAAAACCATTATAAACCATTTCATCTAGGCTCTTATTGATAGCTTTTGCTATACCTTTATCAATAATCACTTTATCGAATGGTTTTTGTATTCTTAATTTATCTTTGATTACATTCATCCTTTTTAGATGCAATGTTCTTTTCGTTATTAACTGTCCAGTATTCTTTTCTATTAAATTCACCAATATAGTGTCTTCACTAGAGTTTGCCCAGCTTTCAAAATCCACATGTATATCTTTGATACTCAAAGGAACTGCAAATCGCAACTTGGAAAATTCAAAAATCAAGAAGTATGCAAAGTCATAAAGATACATATACAAAATAACGCTGTCTTTTCCGAATGCCTCCCTTTCTTCATACGTAATATCGTCGAAATAAGCCATTACGTAAAAGCTCCCATTTGTATAAAATACGTTTGCAGTATCTACTGTATTGCTAATAATACAGGTTTTAAATGTTGCATATTTTCTGCTATCATTAGAATTTATGAGAGGTAAATGTTTTTTACTATCAACAAAATCAAACCATTCCTGTAAATCTCCAACTCTATCAATAGCATATCGTATAGAGGCTTTAGTTTCTGCGCTATTTAAACCGAATTTTTCAATAGCATTAAGGATCACATTGTAGAATGTCGTAAATCTCTTATAATCTAAATAAGAGATATTCAGTAAATCAGCTTGCTTTACACCATCACTTTTTCCTATATACTTATGAATACGATGCCTTTCAAAACGTATTTTCCCTTTTAAGGATTCAATTCTTTCTTCCGTAAATATAGTTTCCCATTCGCTTAGGGAGTGTGTAATACCTTTATCTATGTAATTCATATCAGGAATAGCCTTTAATAGTAAACTAACATTGCAAGAAGATTGCTCATTCAAATTAAAGTCTGAGTACCGATAATCTTTTATTGCCTCCGATAGGTTCATCCGGCTTAATCGCAAAAATACCTGTCCCGGTGATATTCGTATTGACCTAGCCATTAACTTCTTTTGTTTCCTTGTCATTTTACCAAAACCAAAATGAGACAAAATATCTTTGTCCTCATCTGTCAACTTCCACCTTTTGTACATATCCTTCATTGAAGATATGATAATAAGAATTACAGGAACGACTACAGAGACTATGAATGTACATAGATCTGTATGCTCTTGAAATATATCAAGCAATCTCACATCACCGAAACAGATTGAAATAATAACTGTGAGAATAACAAGGATAAATGAAACAAGTACATACCAATATAGAAATCCCATAATAGACATTATGAAACTAAAGAACTTGTCGCCCAATACCCAATCGTTGTTGTATCCCATATTTGTTAATCGTTATTTTCTTGCAAAAGTAGTGAAAATATTGATAGGTTGTATCGGTTTGATTGCGATTTCTGCACAGTTTAGATTTTTGCTAAATAAATGAGCAAAAGGTGACTCAGCATAAAATGCTGAGGAACAGTGGCTTGGAGGGCGAAAATTTTATTTTGAGCATAGTTAGGCAGCTCCATGCTTTCTTCGTAACTTTGCACCAAGTTCAATAGTGGACGAAACGATTAATCTATCATTTATTATGTCAGAATCAAAAACTTACGTATTCGGGGAGAACGGAACCAGTCAGGGCTGCGGTTTCAATAGCATTCTCGCTATGCTCCCAGCACTTATGCAGCGACAGGGTGTAGATCCAAGTCTGTTTGCTCTCTGCAACGGCAAGAGTAATGGAAACGGATGGGGTGATGGCTTGTTTGCCATCTTGCTTCTCTTCCTTCTTATGGGTAGAGGCAACTTCTTCGGTGGAAACAATGGCGGTTGCTTGATGCCTAACGGACAGGGTGGCGTTATGCTCAATAACGATGCCAATACGGCTGTTATCATGCAGGCAGTTCAGCGCAATGGCTACGATGTTCAGTCGCTCGCTACCGCTCTCAACACTACTACCGGTAATGTTATCGCTGCCATCAACGGTGTAAGCAAGGAAATTTGCGGTGTCGGCAACCAGATGGGTATGACTGCTAATCAGGTATTGACCGCCATCATGCAGGGTAACAACGCAATCGCTACCCAGTTGGCAGAATGCTGCTGCAAGACCAACAACAACATTACCGCCATGGACGGCAATATAAAGTTGGCGATGTGTCAGCAGACTGGAACCTTGCAGAATGCCATCAACAACGTGGCAGTAGGTCAGGAGCGTGGCTTCTCTAACGTAGCTTACGAAACCCAGCGTCAGACTTGCGATTTGCATAACGCAATCAAGGAAAGCACTCAGACCATCGTTGACGGCCAGAAACAGGCTGAGATGCGTGAGATGCAGAACAAGATTGATTCTCTGCGTGAGGAGAACAGTACCTTCAAGGCTTCTGCAATGACTTCACAAATCGTGGGTCAGGCTGTAGCACCAATCAATCAGGTTTTGGCTGGTCTGCAGAATGAGGTAGCTGGCATCAAATGTAAGCTGCCGGAGACAGTAACTACTCCATACAGCCCATTTACAGCGGTTCCAAATTGTGTTGCTTGGCAAACAGGTTTATATGGTTTGAATGCTGCTAACAATGCAGGATTCTGGGGTTAAAGAAAGGAGGCTGCTATGTTATGGTTAAGACCTTTTACTTGGGTGAATCGTAACGGTTCGGCGGCTATCGCTTCTACAGGCGTGGCGGTGAATACTGCCAATGTGGTGTTCACCTTTAAAAACCACGCCTTCGTGAATGCCAACTACAGGGGAACGATTTTCGTTAATCTGATGCAGGCTATTCCGACTGGAACGACTGGTACGCTGCCTATCCTTTTCGAGACCAACGGCGCAACCCAAGCTGTAACCAAATTCAACGGTGATGCTTTGACGGTTGCAGACGTGCCGGGAACTGGAGTGGTTCAGCTCTGGTTTGAGAGAGACACTAACACCCTTCAGCTGATGACGGGTATTGTTTAACAAACAGAATAGATAATAGGAGATTACATTATGTTTCAAGGTTTAAGAACAAATTCTTTATTATATGTCCTAGATAAGGGCGAAAACCCGAACTTGCAGATTGGCCAGGTTGTTTCGGTCAGCAACCCTCAGGCAAAATACCCTACTTTCAATAATGGCTTTACGCCTCAGCCTATGGAAACTGTGGTTGATGTTAAGGTTAAGCTGAACGACGAGGAGGTGGATTTCAAGCAGCTACCTTCCAACGGACAGATAGCCAACGACAAGAATCTTGTGGTCAGCGACAACAAGGAAGCCATGAGTGCGGAGGTCGATGCGATGTTGAGACAATCCAAGGCGATACTGGAGAGCGTAGATTACCATGAGAGAGTCGTTAAATCTTGTGAGGGAATGCTATTGCAACTCAACCCCCAGATAGCCAAGGAGAGGGAACAGACAGAGAAGATCAGCAAGCTGGAAGGCAAGGTTTCTGGCATGGAGGGCAAGCTCGACAAGATGATGGGATTGCTCCAACAGGCGATAAACAAGTAATCTCCTATCTATTCACTTTAAAAATCTTATAATTATGATAATGGTTGAGATTACAGAAGACAAGTTTGATGGCTTGTATGATAACGTAGAGAAGGGCTTGCGCTACTTTGGCAAGGCTATGAGCTGCCTTGATGAAATGAAGCGTGAAGGTAGACGTGACCGATACGGTGAGCGCAACCGCATGCCCGATTATAGAGGTCGTGTAGGCAGAAGTGGTATGCGAGAGCATGAAGAGTACGACGACATGCGCCAACGTGACGACAGAGACCGTGGAGAACGTGATTATCGAAGCTACGGCGACGAGTATTAACTAACTTTGGGTTTGGTAGTGAAACAGTTTTCGTTACCAAACCCTTTTTAATATCATAAAGATTATGGAAAGAAAATACAGACAATCTTTGAACGCCTACGATTATCAGCCGGAAGAAATGAGGGCTTACCTTCGCTACAATGGCTGGCACTTCAATAAGAAAATGTGTGAGTGGGCAGTAAAGCAGATACGGAAGAACGGTAAGCCTATCCGCATGATGAGCAAGGATGATATTGAGGACATCTTAAAGAAGAATAATATCGTGCTGGAGAATAATGTGGGCTATGATGCGGTTTACATCGCACACATGTGCCTGGCTGATTTCTACGGCTCGTCTATAACAGAAGAAAAGCAGATGGCCCAGTTCATCAAAGACTACGTAGATGATGAGGATCAGCAGGACGGTTTCATCTTCAACCGCTTCTATGCAGACACATCTTTCAATGGCGTTGGAATTCCTTGGGAAGAAATTCTTTAGTGATTAATTATTAAGTTGAATGACTGAGCAGGAGATATATTTGGAAAGGTATGATTGGACGGTACATGTGATGTATGATGTTCATTCTAATGATGCCATGAAGGTAAGAAGGCATCTTCGGGATTTGGGATGCGCCGGCATTCCTCTCGAAGATGCCTGTAATCTCGTGCTCGAAGGTGAACCCAATAAGGGTATCACCTATTCTAATGTTGATATAAGAAAAACGGTGGTTGTTATAGGATGGACAACTTCAAAGGCTGAATACATGAACAGTCTAAGCCACGAAATGCTGCATGTGGTTCAGCATATTTCTGAACAGTTCTTGATAAATATGTATGGGGAGGAAGCTTGCTACTTGCTTGGTGGATTGGTGCAGGCTTGCTGCATAAGAAAAGGGTGAATCTTTTGACTCACCCTTCTTCTTTATATTATCTACTTTGCTCATCTACTGATTGCTTACGAAGGATTCTCTGCATCCTACTCATTTGAAGTTGAAGCTTCTAATTCTGTTCCATCAAGGTTTACCCAAGTAGTACCATTCCACAGAATTAATTTATTATTATAATATGCTAACATATTAGTATAATCAGCATTTAAATTATCTAATTTATTTTCTAATAAAATTATGTTATTTTTTATTAGAAAAAAACGTTCACCATTTATAAATAATAAACCATCAAATGTGTTGTCACCATAATACGGTACAAAATCCTTAATTATTCCTGTATAATTTAAATAAATAACTTTATTACCGCCTATCATAGTGTTTTTATTTATTCTATTTAATTTAGTAGGTTCATTAGTTATTTCTGTTCCTAAAAAATAGCATTCAGGTAACGTAAATTTTTTATTTACAGGAATACTAATATAAATGGTTTTAGTATATTTGGTTGTCATATATGTACAATACCAACTATTGTCAGTATCACTGTAAGTATAATATTTTATAACAACATATTTATTTTCGTATTCAGTTATATCAGTATTTTCAGAT
>ENA-ORRQ01000917-ORRQ01000917.1-human-gut-metagenome-genome-assembly--contig:-NODE-917-length-25464-cov-16.300405_pt1 | contig 25464 bp, 26 predicted proteins | sample MGYA00242177_ERZ509138 | MGnify/ENA primary metagenome ERZ509138 (study PRJEB26280, sample SAMEA2338628) | human gut metagenome | biome: human gut; feature: human-associated habitat; material: faeces... | reverse complement strand
AACCATATAAACAACTGTACTACAATATTTTAATTTATAGAACTCCTCTAAAAATTAATTGTTTTGAGAAAAATCTCTCATGCAAATGTTGGAAAATAGTATGAATCACACAAATATCACTCAACAGGAACCTCCGTATTTGCAATAACGGTAGCAGTTGCATTATATCCTTCAGGAAGGACAGCTTTTGTACCAGGTATAAAAATACATGGCCAGACAAATAATGCTGTAATTACAGCCAAAGGTGTACGATTTTTACCAGACACACGAACATTACCAGACAATGGGACAAATGTTCCATCTGCAAGTGTCAGACTTCTAAACTCAACAGAAAGTCTACCTTTAGTACCGGCAAGTGATGATTTTTTAGCCTCTGAAACCACACCATTTGCAATAGTACCGGCAGGAATAAGTACAATACCACCTCTCTTCACATCACTTAAAACAGTAAATTTAACATCATCGCCCACTTCTACATCTCTGGCATAAACTGTTTTAATTGATCTAAGTTCGATAACTGTACCCGACTTGACTTCAGCAACTTGATTTTGTGCATAAACATTTACTTGCGACATAATAAGTACCATTACAAATGCCAATTTCAAAAGGTGTTTTTTCATCATTACAAGATTTGTGACATTCAGCCCTAAAATGTCCTGTCCTAAACCATAGAAGCGTGGGGCTAATATGCGACATCTTCAATGGAGGTCCTGAGAAAACCTTTAGATACAGATACACAGATAGCAACCCACGCTATGCGTGAGAACCATCATGCTATCCTTGTATCTAATTAGAAATTTCTCAGGTTTCCATCGACAAGATAAGCATAACGCTTCTTATTTTTCATAAACCTTGGAAAGAGTCGCCTCTAACCAAATGCAAATATATAGAATTTCGATGAAAATTCTTCATTATAAAAAACAAATTCAACATTATGATACGTAATAATCTGTTTTCATTTTGACATTGCAAAGATACAACAACCAATTTCACGTTTATTTATTGCTACAGATTAAGATTACACTTATTGTATCCTGAACAACCGACCATTCATTTTCTGCTTGCCGGCTGTAGCTTTAATAACTGAATGAAACTAATAATCACAAAATAAGACATTCACCTATCCTTTGCTACATGAATATCAACACTTATCCGTATTATAAATAAAATTTACGGGCACCGGCCTGCTTAAATCAGCGCGGCCAATGCCCGTCAACATTATTAACACAATGAAAGTAAGCTTCTTGAAAGGTTTATGGCAGTTTCTATCTACTGTATTACGGCATCTCTACTTTGCTGCCCTCGCCTACTGTATACTGCGAGAACTGCTTGGTCTTTGCCTCACGTGTCAGCACTGATGAGCGGAACACTCCTGTTGAGCGCGCTCTCAGACGAACGCTGTCGATGTTGGCAGAGGCGGTGAACTCTTCGGGACTATTTGCCGGCAATGTTCTCAAACCTGCCGAGAAGATGGCTAAGTCGTCCAACTTCACGTTCTTGCCGTCCATCACGAGTTCCTTGATACATGCTATCATGTCTTTCAGCACGCCGTGGATAACACCGGCCGAGAACGGCGAACTGTGTGATGACATGTGAGCCGCCAGCTTCTCTGTGTCGTAAGTTTCCTCGCACACCGCGCGGGCATACCATTTACCGTTTGTGTTACTGTTTGAATTATGGTTCTGATAAAGTTTGTACCTAATCATGTTTCTTTCCTTTCTTTTTGGTTGTTATACATTATTTGTTTATTATCTCTCATGCCTTCCAGAACTGCCGCTACGTTCATTTCCGCCTGCCGGCTGTGGCTTTAATGTCCGTGCCGCCTTGTTCCTTTCGACATTGCAAAGATACAACAACCAATTTCGCGTTTGCAGATTCCTGCAGGTTACGAAAGGTTAGAGAGGATTGTTGGTTGTAAAGGATAAGAAAGCATGGCAATGTTTATAAAAAATTGACGTTATTTCAGCCGTCCGCCTGCTCGTAATACGACACGCCACTTGCGATACTTTCACAGAATTATAAAGTCAAATAACATCATTACAGGAAAATGCACTATAGTTGCAGTAGCGAAATGGCTATTTCGGAAACAGCAGTTTCGGAAGTTAAAACAAAAGGAATAAAGAATGCTCAAACACTATTTCAGACGCGTGCTGATTGAACGTCAAGCCTATACACGGACTGGCGGATGGTGGGACCGCAAAGGTGAAAATGAAATTGACATTGTGGCTGAGAACGAACTTAACAATGAAGATACTTTTTTCGAGGTAAAACGTAAAGCCGCAAACATTGACATAGAGGGGCTGAAACAAAAAGCAGCAGCTTTTCTGCGTGCCACTGGCGAGTTCAAAGGGCATGACATATCCCACAAGGTACTGTCAATGGATGATATGTAGTATAAATGTCACAAAGAACATCACAAATCTAGTCCGTGCTACAATAACTTATAAGTTTATCTAATTGAGACTTAATGCCTTCAAATTTCTGATTTAAGTCTAAAGTCTTGACATAAATGGTATTACCCGTATTATAATTAACCTTACCATCAGGCACCACTTCTTCTTGTGTTTTAGCATATAACAGCATACCATCAACCTTTCCGGTCAATTTACAGTCATAATTCATAACGTATGTAAACACTTGGTTAAGATTATGAGAATGTACCGTTAGCTTGCCATAGTGTTCCTGCCATGTCTTGCCATAATACTTAGCATCTATTATCAAGGTTCTGCCTTTCAATTCGAGCAAGATGTCTGTTTGAAGAATTGGGAGTATGCTAACGGTTGAGGTTTCTTTGTCGATGTTCCAATCAATTTGTGCTGCCCTTGCTTTTGTCTCCGGATGGTGCCGTTTAAAATACTCTAAAATAAACTTCTCATACAATCGGCACATATGTTCGTCAGAAAATGTATTCATCATATATTCACCTTTCTCTGTTGTAAGCAACATGTTATCAATTACGAAATAACAAATATACATCAACATTCTGTACGTCTTGCAATTTCTGTCGAAACGCATCGTATTCCATTTTATATTCTTAATCTCAATCGCAGAGACATCCGCAAAATAAGGCATCAGTTTTTTCAGTGCTGCCTTACGTGCAGGTTTAACTTCCTTATGTTTCAACAATATACAAGCTGTTGCTTTCAGTATCTGATTAAACTTATTATCAACTGAAAGTTCATCAAATTCACAACCAAGTTTATTCTTACGGTTTATGAAATTTCGTATTGTACTATTTATATCCAGTTTCCCTTTAAGCGCGGAAAGCGTGTCATTATACTGAACATAATCACGATGAAGGCCCTGTTTCAATTGATAAGAGATTCCACAGGCAAGTATTTCAGCAAACAAATCATATATGTTGTCGAAATCCTCACCGGCAATCTTTTCGTAATTATTCCTACGCAACTCTTGAAAGGCATACGTCAGCATATAGAATATATTACGTATCAAAATTCCTTTATCGTTTGTCATTTCAGCAATGCTTTTAATATGTTTGATTGTTGTTCATATTGCTTTATATCGTCAAACCAATATTCTTTAAGCATAGGCAGAATATCATAGTCTATAACATTCTGAAGCCATTCTATATTAACCTCTTTCTGATTACAGAAATAACTATGACCGATGCAGAAGCCTTGTCCTAAAGAGTCATCATTGCTTATAACCTCATTTAATTTAACTATGCCGTCAATGATATTATCAAACTGTTTATTATCTAACTTTTTCTGATACGCTTTAAAGCCTTCTGTCTGAAAGGCCGGTATCATATCAAAGAAACTGAAACGGCGACGTAAAGCATAGTCTATCATTGCGAGACTTCTATCTGCCGTATTCATCATACCGATGATATACAGATTACGTGGCACGTCAAACAGTTCATCACTATAAGCAAGTTTTATAGACTCTCCACGATAATCATTTTCTATCAACATCAGGAGCTCACCAAATATCTTACTTAAATTGCCACGGTTTATCTCGTCTATAATAAAGAAATACTTACTGTCAGGATCTGCTTTTGCCTTTTTGCAGAAATTATAAAATATCCCACGTTTCAGATAGAAGCCGCCTTCTTCATTTGGTCTAAAGCCCATGATAAAATCCTCATAAGTATAACTTTGATGAAATTGTACAAACTCTACATGTGATTTATCTACTTCGCCAAGGATTGAATAAGCCAGTCTTTTCGCTGCAAACGTCTTACCCACACCTGGAGCACCTTGAAGTATAACGTTCTTTTTAGTTAGCAACAATGATTTTAGACGAGCATATTGACTTTTATCCATAAATACGTCGTTCAAAAAACTTTCTTCATCATAAATATCATTCTTTTGCTCAGCCCTGACAGGATTATCTTCCCGGATTATATCCATTATGATGTTGTATTCATCTTCTTTGAGTTTAAAGAAAGATCCTTGCTGATTTTTCATATATTCCATGTCTGCCAATTCTGGAATACTCTTGATTGTTGAATAATCAATTGGAACAGGCAAAGACTCTGTCTTGCGGATATATATTAATTTTCCATCATTTGGCTTGGCTATTTCTGCTAATGCCACAATCTGTTTTGTAGGAGTCGACTCATATCCAATGACCATATCGCCTTCCTTTGCGTCAAGGAAGTTCTGAAAGATACGCCTGCGATTGCCATTATCATTATACAAAGTATAATCTTGAATTGTTCCGACTTGCATATTAGCAATACTCCATATTTTAGGATTTGCAACCAGCCACCAATACTTACGGCCGGATGTTGCTTCTGATAATGTGGCAACGTTATTATTAATAACCATATCATTTAGATTTTTTACCAAATCTGAGTTTTTACTAATATCAGTCAACGTTTTTAATGGAAGTTTTCGAAGATGATAATCCCATTTTCCACTATGTGTCCAGTTAACCTTTCTTACATGCTGATAGGTGGATAGACTTTCATCAAAATAGTATTCACTTTCTACAATACCACGCCCGATTATTTCATTTGTACCTTTCTTGACATAAACTATATCGCCTATATTTATGTCATGAGCAAACTGCCATAACGCAAGACTATCATTTCTATATGAAGATTGATTGCCGTATTTGTTCTGAAGTTTTTTTGCCAAATCTTCACGCGTACCAAACTCTAAAAGATTTTCTATATCCCAACCGAGCCGCATTGTTTCTGACGACCTGCATTCATCCCACATACATGCATTTTCTCCGGGTGCAAAGAGCCAAACTTTTTTCTTTCTCATGCTCATTATTTTAAGCAATTCATCATAAAAGGCATACAAATCTTTATCACCTTTTTGGCTCAGAAGATATTCATATAATTCCGCTCTTGAAGATTTTTTTTGCAGTAGACAGTCCAAAATGTTCTGCCAACGGAACAAGCAAACCATCCTTATCGTATATAGGCAGAAGTCGTTCATTAGAATAAAGAAATGCTATTTTCCATATTGTTACAGGCCATAACACTTTTTCCGCTTCAATATCTTCTATTTTAGTCCAATCTGCCCGTTGCGCAGATTGAGCAATTTCAACAATAGTATTCTTAACTGACGCGAAAGCCTCTGCAGCAGTTTTACCCAAACGGCTATACCAAGAATAACTTTCATCATGAGAATACATTGAGTTATTATCTATTGGAGTATTATTAAACTTGAATATTCCAAATTTGTATGCAGAGCCACCCCAAATAGAGCCCAATTCTGATGTTTTAGATTCTAGCCAATAACAGAACGAACTTGCTTTATCAAGATTTGTATATTCATCCAATGTCATGTCCTTCAAGCTCTCTATTGGAAAGGTCTCTTGAAATTGTCTATATAATAGTCTACGGTCTTGCATAATAATTTCAATTTAAGTAATGTGGACTCAACGAAATACAATTTTTTGTAGATTTAGCAATTAGCGCAAATTGTTATAAATTTATCACACTGAGAATTAATGCTTTACAACCATTAATTTAATTCAGACTTATCCTTTTTACGCTTTTTTATTTCAGACTCCAAAGCCTTCAATTCATCATTTTCTTTTTTATCTTCTATAAAAGCAGCATAAGATTTTCTACGTTGATTAAAATCTTCATACACGGCATTTACGATTTGCTCCATTTTTTTATTTGATATTGATCCCGCATTTTTCAGAACATCTTTATTCTGGAAAGTAAGTAATGCATCAACATTATTTCTCCAAAAACTTAATGTTAAATCTTTGTGGTCCTTTACCCTCAATTCAGCTGAATCTAAGAATAATACGGTTAATCGGTTCAATGAATCAATTTCATCTTTTCGAAGATAATTCTTTGCTATGTAAATGTCTTGTTTACGTACCACGCTACCTTTCCATGAAGTCAAAGCCATATTAGGTAGTGAAGCATCCGCACGACTTACAATCATTTCAGCAGCAGTCTGTTTCGTAACAGCATAAAGCAACTTATTTTGCGTTTCAGCAAAAAACATCTGTGTGGCCTTATCCGTTTTATCATAATCACTACTTAATGCAAGTAAATCACGTATTTTCTGATAAAAACGCTTTTCGCTTGTTCGTATTTCACGTATACGCTCAAGCAATTCATCAAAATAATCAGGTCGTCCATCAGGATCCTTCAATCGTTCATCGTCCATGACAAATCCTTTGACCATATACTCTTTCAAATTCCGGTTTGCCCAAATACGAAATTGTGTTCCACGTTTACTTCTTACTCTAAATCCAATGGCCAATATCATATCTAGAGAGTAAAATGTTACATTGTATTTTTTACCATCAGTGGCAGTTGTTAAGTAATTCTTAATAACTGAATTTTCCTGTAACTCATTATCTTTCAATATATTAGATATATGCATACTTATATTTGAAACAGAGGTGGCAAAAAGTTCAGCCAACTGATTCTGGCTCATCCAAATGTTTCCGTCTTTAGCATACAAAATCACCTTTGCCTTACCATCTTCTGTATTATATATAATGATATTGTCTTTTTCCATAAAATTGAATTTTACGATTCTCATTAAAAACTGATTGAATCAGATTTTATATTACCTTATTACAATATAAGATTGAATTTATCGCAAAGTTATTTTTTTTATTGCAGATTATAAAACATTTCCTTAAAAAGTTTTTTCTGATGGCAAAGAAAACATATCAGACGAGCCACACATCAATAAAACACAGAATGTGTTATTGCAATGCCGTAACTTTATATGGCACCTTATTATTTTACGGCTCTCCCAGCGCATCAACAATCTCTTTTACCTCGGCGGGTGTCCATGTGCGCGACTTGCCGCTGCCTAACGTCTCGAGACGGGCGGTGAGGCCGGGACTTAGGGTTATCCACTGGCGGAGCTTGCGGTAGGCGGCACCGGGAGTCAATGTGGGACAATAAAGTTGGGCTAATTCTGTGCGGCCATAGGCGCGAATCCTGAATTCAATCTGTGTCTGTGTATCTTTCATGATGTTTACGTTTTTGTTTGTTATCCTAATTTATTTTGCTTACGCAGTTCGGCTTAATCATAAAGCAACTTTTGCTGACATTATATATTATACAGCCGGACGCTTATCTTGTACAAAGATAACGCAAATCGAGAGCAGAATCATCAAGCTCGCTTGAATGTTTTGCCGAGATGCAGCTTATCTTATGCAAAGATAACGCAAATCGGGAGCAGAATCATCAAGCTTGCTTGAATGTTATGCCGAGATGCAGCTTATCTTATGCAAAGTTAACACATCTTGAAAGAGAATGCAAATCTTAACACGCTATACTTCACATAGTTTTTTACAACAGACTGACTTTCATGCCATTACAAAGGCATCGTTCATTATTTATGTAAAGAATTAAGAACATAAACATGGTGAGTCAGCTAAGATCAAATCAAATTTGACGACAGCAGAAAGTTGAATATTTTTTACAAGGTCAAAAAACTGAAAGGAAAATCATGGATAATAGTTAATATTTAAGTAAAAATTGTATTGATTCAAAAGTGACTGTAAGTAAAAGTATGCGTATTGATTTCAAATCATTAACCTATTGTTTACGGGTCGTAAATGGGCCACTTTTGATGCAAAAGTGGGCCGTTTTTTAATCGCAAACCAATGTGTTTTCTGACGAAAGTGAAAAAAGAAAAGTGAAAAATGAAAAATCCAATTGCTGAGTAGTCTTATAGCAACAAAGCATTTGACTTTAACTCACGTCTAAAGAAAGTGAAAAAAGAAAAGTGAAAAGTGAAAAATCCAATTGCTGAACTACTTTATTGCAACATGGCATTTGACTTTAACTCCTAGCCAACTTGTTGGCGATAACTCCTATAACTCCTTTAACTCCTGTATGAAAAAAAGCAGCACTGTTTTACGGCAAACAAAAAAGGGCGGCCGAAAATATCGGCTGCCCTAGGATGAAACATTTATTACTATAATGATTAACCATAAATCCACATTAAGACTAAATCTCGGCGAACGCCTTTTTGAGACGTCCGATGAAATCGTCGGCCATGGATTTGGTGAAGCACAGGGGCGGAAGAAGACGGAGAATGTTTGTTGAGGCACAGCCCGTGAAGCAGTGCTGGGTGTAAACAAGATTCTGACGCAGCGCCTTGTGAGGTATGTCGAGGTCGATACCTATCATGAGGCCGCGGCCACGCACCTCCTTGATGTGAGGCTCCTCGGCCTGAAGTTCCTTCAGTTTGGCTATAAGATATTCGCCTGCCTCATGCGCATTGTCTACAAGATGCTCGCTCTCCATAACATCAAGCACGGCAAGAGCAGCAGCACACGCCAGATGGTTACCACCAAAGGTTGTGCCGAGCTGTCCGTATTCGGGCTTGAAGTCGGGCGAGATAAGTACGGCACCCATGGGGAAGCCATTGCCTATGCCTTTAGCCACGGTGATAAGGTCGGGACGTATGCCGAGCCACTGATGCGCGAAGAACTTGCCCGAACGGCCGTAGCCGCACTGTATCTCGTCGCATATCAGAACAGCACCGTATTTTTTGCAGGCTGCCTGAAGTCCCTTGGCAAACTCCTCTGTAGCCAGCTTTATGCCGCCCACGCCCTGTATGCACTCAATGATGCAGGCGCAGACGTCGCCCTTAGCCAGTTCGCGCTCCCATGCCTCAAGGTCGTTAAGGGGAAGATAAGTTACGTGATTGTTGGCATTGATGGGCGCGATAATCTTAGGATTGTCTGTCGCCTCAACGGCAAGCGAGGTGCGTCCGTGGAACGCCTTTGAGGCAGACAGCACACGCGTGCGTCCCGTCTTAAACGAAGCCAGCTTCAGCGCGTTCTCGTTAGCCTCGGCTCCGCTGTTGATCAGGAACAGCTGATAATCGTCGTAGCCGCACGCCTTGCCAAGTCTTTCGGCAAGCTGACGCTGCAGCGTGTTGACAACCGAGTTGCTATAGAATCCGAGGGCGTTGAGCTGCTCTGTGAGTTTCTCTACATAATGCGGATGGCAGTGGCCAATGCTTATAACAGCATGACCGCCGTAAAGGTCGAGATACTCCTGTCCCTTGTCGTCCCAAACAGAACAGCCACGACCTTTTACTATGTTAATGTCGAATAATGGATAAACGTCGAATAAAGTCATTTTATTTAAGTTAAGAGTGAAGAACGAAGAGTGAAGAATTCAATTGCTTTGTTATGATTGATTCACCTCGTTTTTTCACCATGTTATTTATTATTTCTTTGTTTTGCCGTTTTTACTGATGCCACCAATATGGCAGTCAGTTCGTTGCAGTCTTGCAACATACTTTCGGCTTCCTTATCATCGATAAAATCAGTATCTCTAAGAAGATTTAACCAATAAAAAGTTTCGTTACATTCTTTCAATGCTACTGACAGCTTATTTATGAAGTCAGAAGAACTTTGAGCGAACTCGGCTTCTCTCACCAATGCTCCAATTGCCGTACCAGAGCGAAGCACTTGATTGGTAAGCGCATATTCCTTGGCAGAACATTTGATATACTTCACCATATTGACTATCCGTATCGAAAATTCATAACTTTTCCGATGTAAAGGTGAATCGCTACGGTTATATTCGTTTATTATTTTAGTACCCATGTCCATTATGTGAATTAAGCTATTGAATTGACTAACGTCGAACGTTGTTTCTTCACTCTTCGTTCTTCACTCTTCACTTAAAAAGCCGTTGGCTTTAATCTTAGTCCTTCTGTTTCGTCAATTCCGAACATGATGTTCATGTTCTGAACGGCCTGACCTACAGCACCTTTAAGGAGATTGTCTATGCATGAAGTGATGAGAAGTTTGTTGCCGAACTTATCGCAGTGAACAAGGCACTTGTTGGTGTTTACAACCTGCTTCAGGTCGATGGCCTTGTCGACATAATGAGTGAACGGGGCGTCCTTGTAGAACGACTTGTAGCCTTCTATTATCTCATCTGCCGGAGCGTCGGTCTTCACTACACAAGTGGCGAAGATGCCACGGGCGAAATCGCCACGATAAGGGATGAAGTCGATGTCGGCATCGAGCGAGCCTTGCACCTGCGTGAGGCTCTGCCTAATCTCGGGCACGTGCTGATGACTGAACGGCTTGTATATGCTCAGGTTGTTGTTGCGCCAGCTGAAATGCGTTGTCGCGCCGGGCTTCTGTCCTGCACCCGTGCTGCCTGTAATGGCATTAACGGCCACGTCGTCGTTGATAAGTTTCATGGCGGCGGCAGGCAACAGACCGAGCTGTATGCAGGTGGCAAAGCATCCCGGGTTAGCCACATGATTGGCCTTGGCTATCTTGTCGCGGTTGATTTCAGGCAAACCATAAACATAATCGTTGCCCGGCTCAGCCAGACGGAAGTCCTGTGCGAGGTCTATTATCTTGACGTTGGCCGGTATGTCGTGTTCCTGAAGGAACTGACGGCTCTTGCCGTTACCGAAACAGAAGAACACAACATCCACCTTATCGAACGGCATATCCGACGTGAAGCACATATCCGTATCGCCGTAAAGTCCTTCGTGAACATCCGTAACAGGATTGCCTGCGTTGCTCTCGCTGTTGGCAAACACAATATCTGCCTGCGGATGATTTATCAATAATCTTATAAGTTCGCCGCCGGTATATCCGGCGGCACCAAGTATTCCGATTTTTATCATTTTATATAGGAGTTAAAGGGAGTTAAGGAGAAGTTCTTTGAGCATAGCGAAAAAAGACAAATGATTTTTTATTTAGGAGTTAAAGGAGTTAGAGGAGTTATCGCCAACAAGTTGGCTAGGAGTTAAAGTCAAATGTCTTATTGGTATAAATAAAGAGCCAACGGTCTGTGAAGCTAAATTCAATCTGCTTACTTCCTATTTTATTAATAGGTATGAGTTTCGGATCACAGATCCTGATACTTTATGCTGTCGGATTGCAAATCCGACAGAACAATAGCTTTGTGGCTTTATTGTCGTTATAGAGCAACACGGCATTTGGATTTTTCACTTTTCTCTTTTCACTTTTAACTCAATTGAATTCTTCACTCTTCGTTCTTCACTCTTCACTTAAAAAACTATCTTTCCTCGTCCTCGTGTATTCCGTAATAAACTCTCAATGGCGTGCTCAGCACCTTGATGAAGCCCTTGGCCTCTTCGGCTGTCCATCCGTGCTGCATCTCGCCGTACTCGCCTAACTTCGACTTGAGCAGATCGTCGGGCGAATCAACACCTACACACTCGAAACCTAACGGACGGAGCTTCAGTATGGCCGTACCGTTTACGTTGCGCTGACTGCTGGTGAGCATAGCCTCGATGTCGGGCATTACAGGCTCAAGATACTGACTCTCGTGCAGGAACATTCCGTACCAGTTGCCCACCTGGTCTTTCCAGTACTGCTGCCATTTGCTCAACGTATATTTCTCGAGCATGCGGTGAGCCTCTATTATCAGTTTCGGAGCTGCAGCCTCAAAACCTACACGGCCCTTTATGCCGATGATAGTGTCACCAACGTTGCAGTCGCGGCCTATGCCGTAGGCTGCACCTATCTCCTCAATCTTCTGTATGGCCTTAACCTTGTCGTCGTATTTCTCACCGTTGACGGCAACTATTTCTCCCTTCTTGAACTCTATGCGCAGCTCGCTCTCGTCGTTGCGTGTAACGTGCTTAAGGTAAGCCTCCTCGGGCAGTCCCTTTGAAGAGTCGAGAATCTCGCCGCCACAGATGCTCGTGCCCCAGATGCCAACATTGTAAGAGTATTTAAGTTTGGTAAAGTCGGCAAAATATCCGTGAGCGTTAAGATAGTCGACCTCCTCCTTGCGCGACAGGGCATGGTCGCGTGTAAGCGTAATAATCTCAACGCCCGGAGCCATGACGAGAAACGTCATGTCGAAACGTATCTGGTCGTTGCCCGCTCCCGTTGAACCGTGAGCAATGGCGTCGGCACCAATCTGTTTTGCGTAGCGCGCAATGGCTATGGCCTGGAAGATGCGCTCTGACGACACTGATATGGGATAACAGTTGTTGCGGAGCACATTGCCGAAAATCATATATTTCAGACTTTTCTCATAATATTCGTGTGTAACGTCGAGCGTGACATACTCCTTTGCGCCCAGCTTGTAGGCGTTTTCCTCGTTCTGCTTGAGCTGCTCGTCGCTGAATCCGCCTGTGTTGGCGCATGCAGCATAGACTTCATAGCCCATGTCGTGCGATAGTTTCATCACTGTGTAAGAGGTGTCGAGTCCACCTGAGAATGCCACAACTACTTTTTTCTTGTCTGCCATAACAAATATGTTTTTTTAATCAGTTTCCAATTCTTTTAATTCTCTCAATAACGTTTGCGGGCAACTCTATCGGAGTTTTTTCGCCCTGATGTTCAGCCGGGTCGTAAAGCATGCCCGTGCAGATGCAGTAACGACGGCCAGTGCGCTTAAGCACGTCAACATTAATACAGCCCTCGCATCCGCGCCAGAAAGCCTCATCGTCGGTAAGGTCGGCAAAGGTTACGGGCAGATAGCCGAGCTGCGTGTTCATGCGCATCACGGCCGAACCGCTCGTCAAGCTGAAAATCTTGGCATCGGGCCAGCGTGTGCGTGCCAGCGTGAAGGTCATGTCCTTTATGCGCTTCGACACACCCATGCCCCTGTAATCAGGGTGAACGATAAGTCCCGAAGTGGTTACATAATGCTTGTTGCCCCATGTCTCAATATAACTGAAGCCTACAAACTTGCCGTCACAAAGGGCAATGACGGCCTTGGCCTCTTTCATCTTGGTTGCCAGATATTCGTGAGTTCTCCTGGCAATACCCGTTCCGCGCACCTTGGCAGCCGCCGCCATCGTATCGAGAATAGTGTCAACATATTTCTCGTGTGACGCATCTGCCACCATCACTTCAATCTCTTTCATCATTATAACGTTTCAGCCGGAAAGGATGTCAAGCCCCGCCTGAACCTACAGAGGCACAGGTAAAAGCCGGACACAACCGGCGTTCATATATTGTTTTTTATTTATTTTTTCTGTTTATCCTAACACCTAGTCTGCCGCTATTTTATATCAGGAATAACATTTCTGAGTTCATCGACAATTTCTTCATGCCTTACGCCCTCCTTTATTACGATAAATATGGTGTCGTCGCCGGCAATGGTGCCCAGAATAATAGGTATGCCGCTGTTGTCGATATTGTAAGCCAGACTGCTCGCATACCCCGGACGTGTCTTGATGACGCCCATGTTACCCGAAAAATTGATAGACATGAAACCCGACGTGAGCAGCATCTCGGCAGCCGTTTTGGGACTTGCCACACGCTTATACATGGTTTCGTTGGGCAACACATAAAAGTATTTTCCGCCCAGGCTGGTGGCCTTCGCCACTTTAAGCTGCTTCATGTCGCGGCTCAGCGTTGCCTGCGTAACCTTGTAACCTTCTTTCTCAAGAGCCTTGAGCACCTCGTCCTGACAACACAGTTCCTGACTTGATATCAGCATGCGCAAGGTCTGTAATCTGCTGTTCTTAGATTTCATTGACTTGTATATTTATTCGTTATGAGTGCAAATATACATATTTTTATGAATACATACAAATAATACTGCATAAAAATACAATATTAAAGGAATAAAATGAATAAATATTCACCACATACAAAAAAAGCGGCATCCGGTAAGTGCCGGACGCCGCTTTAATATAGTTTTAAAAGTAGATATGCTTACTTAATTGCAATCTTCTTGCCGTTAACGATATACAGACCCTTTGTCAGACCATTGGCAAACTCGCCGGCCTTGCGAACCATAACACCGTCAACTGAATAAACGTTGCCTTTGAGAAGACCGTTTTCTGAAACAATACCGTTGATACCGAGAGTTTCGTCAACCTCATATGCAGGGTCACCAAGCGGATTGAACCAGTATTCGCCGTTGCCCACGTTCTGGATGATACCTCTGATGTACTTCAGGTTGCCAAGAACCACCATACGGTAATCCTCATCGTATTTCATCTTCTGGTATGTGTCGATAAGAGTTACCTTGCTGTCGCCCTGAACTATGCTGTAGGTGTAAGATGCCTCATCGTAAACCATCTCTACGTTCTGGAACTCTACGAAACGGCTGTCGTTGGCTTCGGTGCAAGCCTCTGATATTGTCATCACTGTAGGAGCAATCTCGGTCTCGGTTGCCTCGATTTCTGACTCAGCAGTCTTGTCGCTTGTTGAAATTCCAACTGTACCGAAGCCGTCGTTGACATAGGTGCAATACAGATAGCCGTTCAATACCTTGCCGGCACTGCCGAAGGCATCAGGAAGAACGTCGGCGATGCCCGGGTCGAACATGCTGCTTACAAGGCTGATGGCGCCTGACTCGTCCTCGATTATTATAGTACTGCCGCGCATGCCCATCTCATGTACTGTTACCTTCGTGTTGTTCAAGGCAAGTTTAACGCTTGTGCCGTCTGACAGAGTCTTCAGACCGGCGATATTAGCCACCTCTGTCTCTGCAGATGCAGCATCTGAAACAGTTGCGCTTATTGATGTAATTCTGCATTGTTCAGAAACTGTGAACACAACAGTCTCAGCTTCACCTGTCCAAGTCTGACCTTCAAGTGTTCCACAATCTGCCTCAATGGTCTTCCATTGTGTTTGTCCAAATTCAATTTTGTTCAGCACCTTACCTGCAGCAGCCTTAACCGTAATAGTTCCGTTATAAACACGAAGTTCTGTTCCATTTTTTGTCTCCCAAAAACGGTTAGGTGTGTTACCACTAGCTTTAGGAGATATAGTTACAGAAAAATTCTCAGCCACTAAGGTTGTGTCCTCTGTTATGTCTCCTGCTGTAGAGGTATTTGAAGACGTTTCAACATCAATTGTAGCGATGTCGATGGTTTCTGTTGCCGTAGCTTCGGCAGCAGCAGCATTAACCTCGGCAACTGATGCCGGATTTGCCATTAATTTTTTTGCCGACACACTGTGACTAAAGCCAAAAAGCAATACTGCACCGACAAAAGCTGTGAGTAATTTTTTATTCATATATTGTTTGTTTGATTCATTTACGCCATCGGTCCGTTGGCGCCAATTATTATTAAATTCGCCATTTCCACTGCTGCGGGCCGTTAAATTCTTCCAGTCTTAGTGGTAAGAACAGCAATGAAGTATTATCACATATCACGCTATTTCTTTTTCATTTTTATATTATAATTGTACTTTTATTAATTATTAGTTATATTTTTTGCCTTCTAAATTACAAAAATTTTACTAATAGATAAAGAAATATTATCTATTTAACATTTCTTTATTAGTCCAAAATTCGTATAAATAAGTCGGTTCTTCTTTAAATCAGAGATTCTGTACATAATTATTTTATCGACAAATTAAAACATTATACACACAAAACCATGCGCAAGCGCTATAATAAAAATAAAATATAATTATGCAACAAGTATTTATTCAACAGACAAAAATCAATCTTCAACAACAAAAACAAAATGAATCAGACACAAATACTTTGGATAAAAGCACAAAAAAACGGCAGGCTCAACATCATCAGAATCAGACAATGATGTGAGCCTGCCGCTTATTATATTACTAAAAAATATTACTCTCTGCTGTTTCCAAATATTCTAAGAAGATAGAGGAAGAGGTTGATAAAGTCGAGATATAATGAGAGAGAACCTAAAAGAGCTATCTTCTGTGTCTCTTCATTTACATCATCTGCCATGATAAGCATCTGCTTTATCTTCTGAGTGTCATAAGCCGTAAGACCTACAAAGATGAGTACGCCGACATAACTAAGGATCAGACTGAAACCGCCGCTCTTAAGCAAGAAGGCATTAACCAAAGTAGCTATGATAAGGCCTATAAGAGCCATCATTAGTATCTTGCCCAATGAAGACAGGTCGGCCTTTGTGAAATAGCCTATCAGCGCCATCACAGCAAACGTTCCGGCTGTGATAAAGAACACGCTGGCTATCGACTGCATTGTGTAAACCAACAGTATCATCGACAGCGTGGCGCCGTTAAGAGCCGAATAAAGGATGAACAGCATTGTGGCCGTGGTCAGTGACAGGCGGTTAATACGAGCCGATACAGTCCAAACCAATGCCAATTCGGCTATAAACAGGCCCCAAAACAGTATTTTGTTTGAAATCAAGGCCGTAATTATGCCCGGACTTGAAGCCACACCATAGGCAACAAAGCCTGTGATGACAAGAGCCAAGGTCATCCAAACGTAAACTTTACGCATTAGTGACGGAAAAGCCACCGATGCAATGTTTTCTTTTTCGCGTATGAGATCATACAATCTTTCTTCGTTCATTTTCTTTTTGTTTTTGTTGTTTTAATTATTTTCGCTTTATTTACAAACATCCGAGCCTGCAATCAAGGCATGTATGTTATGCAAACATAAGCAAAAAAAGCGACATTTACCCTTGTTTTAATAAAAATCATTGATTATTCACAATAATTCTGTATAAAACCGACATTATGACAGAGCTAAGTCAAAGAAAGCATGACATTTAGAGCATATTCAGGCATCCATCTTCTTAAAAGCCACACACCCAATCATGACAGGCTGACTTATTTCTGTGCCACAGGCTTTTATGATGGCATGTGGTACACGCGGAAAAGCTGCAGAGAGCAGTCTGTCTATCTCTTCATAATCAGAGAAATCACGCACATAGACAATAAAGCAGCGCACATCATTCATCGCCACGCCATAATTTTTAAGTCTTACTCCAATATTTCCAAGAATCATTCCTGCATATTGGCTCATGTCAAGCTGACTCGGGTCGGCGTCTTCAGTCGAAGGCAATACAAATGCCGGAAGGTCTACTAGCACAGAGTCATTGCTCTTAATGGCCATAATTGAATTGCAGAAATTACATGAAGCATCTTTATTCCCGGCACAGTCTTCAGTATTAAGCGCAACGACAGGTTCGAACGATTCATCATAAATAATATAATCGAGCGCAACTACAGCACTTTCAACTTGTGATGAGCCTTCAACACATGTAACAGTAATACGCAGATTATCCTGATTAAGGCCATATTGCGTAAAGACATTGTCAAGTGCTTTATTTACGGCATCCTTACTGTCTGTAGGATTGGCTACATAAAGCCATACACGAAGCGAGGCAAACCGGCGCAACTGTCCGTTGTCCAATAAATTATCAACAAACTTATTAAACAGCACAACGGCCTGTCCATAAACGTCAGTCCCGTCTGCTTCGTTCTTATTCAGACGCACGCTGCAAATCGGAGTTGTGTCTGCGGTATCAGATGTGCAGACGAGCAATGAAACCTTTGAACCGTCAAGAGGTGGCTGACCTATGACAGAACACGGCACCTGTGAAAGATAATCCTGCCACAACTGCGACTCGAGCAATGCGGAATACTGATTGCAGATATCACTGAGAAACACCTTGACATAAACCAAATGGCGATTTTCAAGATTCTCCATATCCACATAATCGCCTGTCTTCATATATAGATGGCACAGACGTTCCCAAAATGAGCCTCTGCAAGTGGCAGACAGCACGGCATATTTTTCCATAAATAAATTTTCTTTTTAGGCGCAAAAATAATGCATTAAAGTTTATTTCAAGCTCAAACGCCGTTTTTATTACACACTTGACGCTAAATATGACAACTTTTACAGAAGAAATAAACAAGCTGACATCAAAAAAGAAGCGTCAACAGCGGTATCGTAACCACAGAAAGAATGGTTGTTATCAGTGTTCCTTCAACCATCTCGCTCTCGTCACGTCCGTATTTAAGACAGAACATCGTACCGTATGAAGCCACAGGCATGCCAATCAATACCGTGTTTATGCGGTTTATGGTTTCGTCAACACCACATAGACGTAACAGGAAATAAACGGCCACAGGAATTATCAGCAGCCTCAACGCCGCCATGATATAGACAGAAGCCGTACCAAGAATATGACGCAAATCCATCTGTGCCATAGACGAACCGATAACCAGTAACGCACCGGGAACTGTTATTCCGCCTAAAAGATTAAATGGCTCAGACACTACTCTCGGCATTTTGTCGATACCAAGAGCAACGATTATTATAGATATGTAAGAAGCTACCATCGCCGGACAATAAAGTGTACGGACATTGAAACGATGGCCGTCGGTACTGCCCAATACAAACGACAGGCCGATAATGAAAATGAAAAGTGTGTTTGGTATGTTGAGCAGACTGGCATAAAATACGGCCTGGCTGCCAAAGATTGACGCGACAATGGGATAGCCGATGAAACCAACGTTACCGAACATCAGCATAAAACTGTACATTCCGCGATAGTCTACTTTGCGTACAAAATAACGCGGAAGGAAATAGGCTATCACAAACAGCAGAACATAGGTAATAACACCTACGCCAATTAACGGCAATATCATACCACGATCGGGAAAGACGTCGCCCATTACTGAAGAGATTATAAGACAGGGACAAGAAACATTGATAATAAATCCCGAAAGTTTTCTGTCGAAATCGCCACCCATAAGTCCGCACTTATTTGAAATAAATCCTGCCACGACAAGCAGCAGGAGTATAATCATCTGAATTATAATGTTATCCATTTTTGTTTTTAATGTATCCTTTTACTCAATTATATGTATATTTTTAACCTAAAATCACATTATGAATTGACCTGATTGCAGTCTGCTCCTTGCAGACATTGCCGGCTATTAAGAATAAGCATACGGCAATAAGGCTATATAATAAGAAGGCCGAAAACGCCAATATTATAGTAGAATTAAATCATAAGCACACTATTTACCGATTTTAGTATTTTCGTTTGTAGCCATAAAGAATGCAGACCTGATTTTATTTCAACGGTCTGCATCCTCCATAAGCAAATATGATATGATAAGCTGTAAAACTTTATAATGACTCGAGCATTCGCTTGATTACCACAGAAGCTGAAATTTCACGATTGGCAGCCTCGGGAATAACGAGTGAGTTTTTGCTCTCTATCACGTCATCTGTAACGATAAGACCACGACGTACAGGCAGACAATGCATAAACTTGCCGTTGTCGGTTACAGCCATGTGTGTCTCGTCTATGGTCCACGACATGTCTTTGCTCAATATCTTGCCATAGTCGGCAGGATTGGTTACACCCGGACAACTCCAGTTCTTTGCGTAAACGAAGTCGGCGCCTTCGAGCGCTTTCATCTGATCGTACTCTACACGGGCATTGCCAACAAACTTCGGGTCTAGCTCATAGCCTTTAGGATGAGTTATAACAAAGTCAACATCGGCTGCGTTCATCCACTGCGCAAACGAGTTTGGCACAGCCTGAGGCAGTGCGCGGCAATGAGGCGCCCACGACATAACAACCTTCGGACGGGCCTTGGTCTTGTGCTCCTCAATGGTAATAAGGTCGGCAAAAGCCTGAAGGGGATGCACCGTGGCTGTCTCCATGGCAAACACGGGGCGGCCGCTGTACTTGATAAACTGATTAAGCACGGTTTCGGCGTAATCATACTCACGGTCAGTAAGTCCTGCAAACGAACGCACGCCTATCAAGTCGCAATAGCACCCCATAACCGGAATGGCCTCAAGCAAGTGCTCGCTCTTGTCGCCGTCCATGATTACTCCACGTTCTGTTTCAAGCTTCCACGCTCCGGCATTGACATCAAGCACGATGACATTCATGCCAAGATTCATCGCAGCCTTCTGCGTGCTGAGTCGTGTACGCAGACTGTTGTTGAAGAATATCATCAGCAGCGTCTTGTTCTTTCCAAGATGCTGATATTTAAAACGGTCGTTCTTTATCTCTTGTGCCTCGGCAAGTGCCTGCTGCAGATTGCCGATGTCTTCTACGTTTATAAATGTATTCATATATTTTTGTTTTTAATTATACTATTTTATTTTACCTTGCCTATTATTTATACGGACATTATTCTCTTATCTGTCCGCATCCGTCAATAAGCCATTTATAGGTTGTTATCTCTTCAAGTCCCATAGGACCTCGCGGACCGAGTTTCTGTGTACTTATGCCTATCTCGGCTCCAAGACCAAACTGTGCCCCGTCGGTGAAACTTGTAGGTGCGTTCCAGTACACGCAAGCCGCGTCCACCCTGGTCTGAAATTCTTTTGCACGTTCTTCGTCAGCTGTTATGATGCATTCGCTGTGACCAGAGCCGTAAGTTGCTATGTGGCTCAGGGCTTCATCGAGCGACGACACAGTCTTCACAGCCATGGCATAATCCATAAACTCCGTGCCAAAACTGTCTGCCGAGGCATGACGGAGCAATTCCGTTGGATAACCGTCAGTAAGTGCAGCATATGCCTTTTCATCGGCATAAATCACCACGTTACTTCCGGCCAATGGTTCACAAAGCGCACGAAGATCGTTCAGACGCGACTCATGCACGATGAGGCAGTCGAGGGCATTGCACACGCTAACACGACGTGTCTTGGCATTGTTAATTATCTTCTTGCCCATCTCTACGTCGCCAAACTCGTCGAAATATGTGTTAACAACACCTGCCCCGGTCTCTATCACCGGAACCTTTGCCGTGTCACGCACAAAACTGATAAGACTCTTTCCGCCACGCGGTATGCACAGGTCTACATAGCCTACGGCAGAAAGCAGTGCTGCTGTGGCCTCATGAGTGGCAGGCATAAGACTCACCACGTCAGGATTAATGTCATTATCTTTAAGCACGTCGTGGATAAGTGCCACAATGGCCCTGTTAGAACAGTCGGCATCCTTGCCACCCTTTAACAAACAGGCATTTCCACTCTTGAAACAGAGCGAGAAAACATCGAAACTTACATTAGGCCGCGCCTCATATATCATGCCTATTACACCAAAAGGCACACTGACACGGCGCAGGCGCAGCCCATTGGGCAACGTGCGCTCCATAAGTATCCTGCCGAGAGGCGATGGAAGGTCTGCCACATGACGCATATCTGATGCTATATCGTCGAGCCGTATCTCAGTAAGTTTTAGTCTGTAGTAAAGTGGACTTCTGCTGTCCATGCGCTCAAGGTCGGCAGCGTTAGCACTGAGTATTTCGTCCTTACGTTCCGCTATAGCATCGGCAACACTGCACAACACCTTATTCTTTACATCGTCACTCACTAAGGCAAGCTCTCTTGCGGCATGCCTTACACTGGTAAAGATTCCTGAAAAATCCATATTTTATCTGATATAACGATACAACACTAATTTTATTTTGTCACGAAGGAAAAACAAAATTTATTATTCCATATACATATAATCATAATGAACGAGCGGACGGATGTCGTGGCGCCCTATATTACGGCGTGCCTCAGCGGCACCAAACGCCGCACGTCCAACGGCAATTCTAACTCCGTCTTCATCGACAATATTTATTATGTCCCCTTCTTCGAAATCGCCGTTCACAGCCTCAACACCCACAAACAGCAGACTGACGGCGCGCTCACCAAGCAGAGCGTTGGCTGCCTTACGGTTAATGACTACCGAGCCTTTGGCAAAGCTGTCACTGTGGGCTATCCATTTCTTCACCTTTGACACTGGCGTCGAAGCAGGCACAAACTCTGTGTGAGGTGTTGTCTCAGGACTGCGCATAAGGTCAACAAGTATGTCGTTGCGCTTTCCGTTGGCTATTATCACACGTATGCCTTCATCGGCAACCTTCTGCGCTATGGCACACTTTGTCATCATACCTCCGCGACCAAATCCGCTTTTCTCCTGACGGATGTATTGCCCGATATCCTTGCCGCGCTCCACACGTGATATAATCTTTGCGCCATCGTCACCAGGCTTGCCGTCGTATATTCCGTCGACATTGCTTAATATTATCAGTTCAGAAGCATCCATCATCGATGCAATAAGGCCAGAAAGTTCATCATTGTCAGTAAACATAAGCTCTGTTACGCTCACGGTGTCGTTCTCGTTGACAATGGGAATAACGCCATTTTCGAGCATCACTGTCATGCAAGCGCGCTGATTTAGATACTCACGGCGCGAAGAAAAGTTCTCCTTCATCGTAAGCACCTGCCCTACCGGTATTCTGTATTCACGAAACAAGTCGTAATACAGATTTATAAGTTTTGCCTGTCCAAGTGCCGAATAAAGCTGACGCTGCTCAACGCTGTCGAGCTTGCGGTCAACCTTAATCTCTCCGCGCCCGCTTGCCATTGCACCGCTTGAAACAAGAATGACCTCATAACCTTCAGAGCGGAGCCATGCCAACTGATCGGTCAAGGCCGACATTCGTGTTATGTCGAGCTTGCCGTCGTCGCGCGTAAGTACGTTGCTGCCAACTTTAATAACTAATCTGCGATCCATCAAAGATATTTTTTATAAAGGCAAAAACACAAGAATCTACGTTTTATCTCACATAAAACCGAAACTAACGTCATTATTATTTGCGTCTGCCTAAGTTTATTTTACCTTATAAAACTTTAAAATCAGATTATGCATAATACAATCTGAAAGCGCAAGCCTGTCTTTTCTATAATTATATTTTGCTATTATCGAATACGGCATTAATGTCTTCATCTTGCCGCAAGACACTTATAGATAGCTTCAGGCAGGCATATATCAGTTTAACAATATCATCAATTATAAGACCATTTTAATTATACTTTGCCAAAAGTAATAATTAAATTTGAAAAAGAAGAAACTTAAATAACGAAATATTCAACAATCCGTAAATTAAGAATAAAACCTGCACGCTAAATTCTAAAGTGTGCAGGTTTTACATTAAACAATATGCTCTTTTAAAAGTATCTGTATTTATTTCGACATTCCGGCTTTCAGTCCGCGTATCACGGCACTTGTAAATCCGGCATGCTCCATTTCGTTTAATCCGCGTATTGTCAGTCCGCCGGGCGTTGTAACCTTGTCTATCTCATCTTCAGGATGACTGCCGTTAGCCTGCAACAAGTCTACGGCTCCCTTCATGGTCTGCATCACTATCTTCTGTGCGTCACGCGCCTTGAATCCCAGTTCAACACCTTCCTCAGATGCTGCCCTTACATATCGCATGGCATAGGCAATACCGCAAGACGCAAGCGCCGTGGCAGCTCCCAGCTGTCTTTCCTCTATAACCATCTGTCCGCCCGTGGCTTCAAACAAGGCCGACATGGCTGTCGTATCTTCTTTCGCGGCATTTACAGGAACGATAAATGTCATAGAGCTTTTTACGGCTATGGCAATGTTCGGTATGACGATAAACATTCTCGGCAACAGTCCGTCTTCTCCGGCAAGCATTTCTTTAAGTTTACTGCTGCTTATACCTGCCATAACCGATGCAATGGTCTGACGATTATAGTCAATCACCGGCTTTATCTCATTTATCACCTGCTCTGCCAGCCATGGCTTAACCACGACAAACACGACATCTCCGGCAGCGGCAGCCACCTTGTTGTCTGTAGTAACACTTACGCCAAGTTTCTTAAAACGCTCGAGAGTTGTTTCGTGCGGAGCTGAAACAGTGATGTCTGAGGCTGCCAACATTCCGCTCTTTACAAAGCCTTCAACCATGGCTCCGCCCATGGCACCTGCACCAATAACTGAAATTTTCATAACCAACAATATTATTTTTAAGTCTGTCTGCTCCGTGGTGCTCGCTGCCGTAATACAACCGCACACCAGGGCTAAGACATATTTATATTTTATAAAGAAACGCACATTGCACCGGCATCAACAGTTTAATTATTGTATTTAAAGCATAAGCCATTCACTTACAACGATGCAACAGGCATACAAAGATACACAATTATTATGTTTTTCTGTCTAAGTGCCGGCTTTAATCAAACATAAGAATACGAAAAAAGGTCAACATGCCATTTTAGCCTGTTGACCTTTTTGGTCGGGATTACTGGACTCGAACCAGCGACCCCTACGTCCCGAACGTAGTGCGCTACCAACTGCGCTAAATCCCGATGCCCTAAAAGCGAGTGCAAAGGTAAAGCATTTTTTTGAAACTCGTGCATTTTTTTTAAAAAAAATGCTCAAAAATTTGTATGATTAACAAAAAAGGCATATCTTTGCACCCGCAATCAAGCAATAACGATGGTGCCATAGCTCAGTTGGTAGAGCAAAGGACTGAAAATCCTTGTGTCCCCGGTTCGATTCCTGGTGGTACCACCCAAGAAACTCCGAAGTACTTAGTAATCAAGTGTTTCGGAGTTTTTCTATTTACCGTAAACCGAGAAGTTACCTATAAAGTTACCTATGAGTTGTGCGGTTGAATGTTTATAAACGCACTTAAACTACTTTGATTAAATGCCATTAAACGAATGCTTTTAATCATCAATTTGATGAAAGGTTGGATTAAATCCGCATCTTCAATGGCAGAGACTGCTTCCCCTCTGGTATCTGTATAGTTACGATTCAAAACCATCAGGTCTTTCTGGAAATTCCTTTCTCGTCCATCTCGACCATTTTGTAATTTCCCAAATGTAGAATGATACAATGACACTTTGACATTATTGAACTTTTGACCTTTTCCATGAGAAGTTGAGTTGCATAATCCGTCAAACATGGGTTTCTCGTGAACACGACTTTTATAACCAATAAATCATAGAACCATGAACCAACACATTGAGTTGTCGCATTACCTATGTATCAAACTACTCACAAACATTGAACTTCGGATTACAGGGTGTTTGTTAGAGGAAACCCAATAGTCAAAGCATTTCGAGCATTATAATTATATTATTTCCAAACTAAGAGTTCCTAACATCATGGAAAGTTAGAACATTGGCAACTTCTCCTTTGGCTTCGGATTGAAGATTCTGCCTTTAACAGACCTGTTAGGATATGTTTTCAGAATGCAGGATTTGCCAAGCAAGTTGTACTTTTGTGGCCACAAAACTTATTTTGCCCCACAAAAGTACTCGCCGACTGCTGTTGCAGCGGAGTGATAAATCACAGTTTGCGAAGCGAAAAAAGCATTTAAAAAAAGAGAATCACTTGAAATGACTGCAAAACCAATGAAATGGTATTGACCTAATTTGAGTACCTTAAATTAACGTGAGTTCGGTATAATAATCTTATGCAATAAGCCTGCTTTTATCAATGATGTCAATATTGAGTGACGGTTTCTTAGGAAGCAGGTTGTATG